>SAMEA5043656__coassemble_105_pt1 | contig 20681 bp, 21 predicted proteins | sample SAMEA5043656__metabat2_low_PE_002 | metagenome-assembled genome bin SAMEA5043656 (sample SAMEA5043656) | Gadus morhua | reverse complement strand
CCTGCTTTAAGTATTGTTAGTGAAAATTATCTAAAAGAAAATCCTAAAATATTATTAACAAAACCTATGGGAAGTGGACCATATAAATTAAAATATTGGAATCCTGATGAATCTATACTTTTAGAAAAGTTTCATAGTAACCATCACTCAAAAATAAATTATGAAAATATTAAAATATATACAATTCCACTAGGAACTAATAGAACTATAGCTCTTGAAACCAATGAGGTTGATATAGCATTTTCTTTACCTATACAAGATGAAAAAACAATTAATAAAAATAAAAATTTAAAATGGTTGAAAAAACCATCATTTTCTTATACATATATGGGAATCAATATGAAAAGTAAAAATATGCAAGATATTAAATTAAGAAAAGCTATTGATCTAGCTATAAACAAAGAGGAATTACTTAATGTTGTATTAAATGGAGAGGGACAAGTTGCAAATACTCCTGTTGCTAAAGGTGTATTCGGTTATAATTCTACAATAAAAAAAATACCTTTTAATCTAAATAGATCTAAGGGGATGATTAAACATAATTTAAACCTTACATTAGCAACTATGAATAATGGTATTGATATACAAATTGCTGAACTAATTCAAGGATATTTAAAAGAAATTGGAATCAATCTTAAAATAAGCATTTTAGAACCTAATGTATATTGGAATAAAACAAATACAGGGGCTTATGATATGTTTATTGCTTCTTGGGGATCAGTTACAGGAGATTCTGACTATGCTTTATATCCTACTCATCATTCTAATGCTTTTGGAGCTCCAGGTAATAGAACCTTCTTTTCCAATAAAAAAGTTGATATTCTCCTTGAAAAAGCTAGAAGTACACTGGATAAAGCTGAAAGAAAAAATATATACTTTAAAATTCAAGATATTATTGTTAAAAATAAAAGTGAAATAATGTTATTTTATAGAGATTTAAATTGTGGAATAAATAAAAAAGTTTATAATTTTTCTCTATATCCAATTCCTATTCACAACTATTCCATTGGAAATTTTTAAAATTTGAATAAATTTTAAACAAAATAAAGGAAATATTTGACTTTTTTGTAAATAAGTTGTAATAGATATATCATCTTAATAGAGGGAGTTGATACCATGATTATAACTTATGAAAAATTAACAAATTCTTACAGAAACATTGTAAAAGAAAATTTATTTCATATAGGAGAGGGATTTATTTTAGATAATAAAGATAATGTTCTTCATAGATTCTCTAGTATTAATCAAATAGATACTCAGTTACTTGAAAGTTTAAACTTTCATAAGGGAGAAATTGTATTAGTATATCCTTGTAATTTGAAAGATAAGAATAGAACTTTAGAAATATGTGTTGAATCATATATTGTAAGAAATAAAAATTTCCAACAAATTTACGATTCTATACATGGTTGTCCATGTACAAAAAGAACCGTTGGAATGTTATGTGATCTAGATTTAAGAAATTGCCAAGTTTTATTTTAAAAAAGTGTTGATTTAAATCAACACTTTTTTAATTTCTCACATTTTTAAACAATGTTTTAGCTAATAAGACTGCACAAATTCCACCTGTTAATTTCCCTACAATCATAGGAAATATCATAGAACTATCAATTCCAGCTGTAAACCCTAAGTTATCTCCAAATACAAAACCTGCATTAACTGCAAAAGCTATATTAAAAATTTTACCTTTGTTATCCATATCTTTAATAGTTCCAAACATTGGAATTGTATTTGCTAAACTCGCTACCATTCCAGTTACGCCTGATTCATTCATGCCCAATATCTCTCCTAATTTACTAAGAGGTTTAGCGAATACCTTTGTTATAAAGAGTACTAAAGGAAAAGCTCCTGCTAAAGTTACAGCTATACTTCCAACAATAGATACACTCTCTTCTAAAGGAACCATTCCAGGAATAATTATAAATTTTGTTAAATATTGAAAAATTGATATTGCTAATCCTACTGTAATTATAGTAATAACACCCTTACCAAAAATAGTAAAACCTTTAGTCATAGCATCTGGAATCTTCCAAAGCCCTATTGACAATAAAGCCCCAACTACTATAATTGGAAATAGATTAATTAATACTGTATTAACAGAAAGACCAGCTAATATACCACTAACAAAAGCTCCAATAGGAATTACAGTGACACCAGCTAAAACACCTTTAGCTAAAAACTCTCTATCCTTTTTTTCAATTATTCCAAGAGCATAAGGAATTGTAAATACAATAGTAGGTCCCATCATTGCTCCTAAAATTAATCCTGCAAACTTACCAATTTGAGGATTTACAGCTAGTTCCATAGCTAAAGAGTATCCTCCCATGTCATTTGCAAGTATTGTTGTTGCAAACATTGCTGGATCTGCTCCTATTGAAGTATATATAGGTGAAATTATAGGTTTTAACACCTGAGCTATTATTGGTGATAGAGAAATTATTCCAATCATTGCTAGAGCCAATGGTCCCATTGCCATAATCCCCTCATCAAATTTTTCTCCATAACCATATCTATTTCCAAAACACTTATCTATTGCTCCAATAATCATAAATAAAACCATAATATAAATAATTATTTCATTAATTTGCATATTTTATCATCTCCATAAATTTAAACTCGAACATTAATTATATCACATTTGTATATAATGTACAATTTTAAAGTTTTATGGAAATAAAAAATCCTAAAAAAATAGTTTTATTTAGACATTTTTTCCTGAATTGCAACAGCTACCGCAATAGTTGCTCCAACCATTGGATTATTCCCCATTCCAACAAACCCCATCATTTCAACGTGTGCTGGAACTGATGATGATCCTGCAAATTGAGCATCACAATGCATTCTTCCCATTGTATCAGTCATCCCATATGATGCTGGTCCTGCTCCTACATTGTCTGGATGAAGAGTTCTTCCAGTTCCACCACCAGATGCTACTGAAAAATATTTCTTTCCTTCTTCAATACACTCTTTTTTATATATTCCCGCTACTGGATGTTGAAATCTTGTTGGATTTGTTGAATTTCCAGTAATAGAAATATCAACACCCATAAAGTGCATAATAGCAACTCCTTCTCTTACATCATTTGCCCCAAAACATTTAATCTCTCCTCTTTCTTTTAACGAGTATCTTTTTTCTTTAATTATAGACAGTTCATTTGTTTCGTAATTAAAAGATGTTTGGCAATATGTAAATCCGTTAATTCTTGATATAATCATTGCTGCATCCTTTCCAAGTCCATTTAAAATTACTCTTAAGGGTTCTTTTCTCACTTTGTTTGCATTTTTAGCAATTCCTATAGCTCCTTCTGCTGCAGCAAATGATTCATGTCCTGCTAAAAAGGCAAAACATTTAGTTTCGTCATTTAACAATTTTTTTGCTAAACTTCCATGTCCTATTCCTACTTTTCTTTCCTCTGCAACTGATCCTTCAATACAAAAAGATTGAAGACCAATACCTAAATATTCAGTAATTTCTTCTGCACTTCTTTTTTGCATTTTTATTGCTATAGCTGCGCCTACTAAATATGCCCAACAAACATTTTCAAAAGCGATAGGTTGAATCTCTTTAACTATCTTAAATATATCTAGCCCACTATACTCACAAATACTTTGAGCTTCATTTAAATCTTTTATTTCAAATCCATTTAAAGTTTTGTTTATTTTATCTATTCTAATATCATATCCTTCAAATAATTGCATTATAGCCTCCTATTTATTCATGTCTTGGATCAATAAATGTTTTCCCTTCATTAAATCTTCCATAATTTCCTTTAGATTTTTCAAGGGCATCATTAGCAGTTAAACCTTTTTTTATAAACTCCATCATTTTACCAAGATGAACAAATTCATATCCAATAATTTCATTATCTTCATCAAGGGCCATTTTTGTAATATATCCCTCAGCTAAATTTAAATATCTTCCACCTTTAATACTAGTTCCAAAGGTTGTTCCTACCTGACTTTGCATTCCTTTACCTAAATCTTCTAATGATGCACCTATAGGCAATCCATTCTTTGAAAATGCAGTTTGAGTTCTACCATAAACTATTTGTAAAAATAACTCTTTCATAGCTACATTTATAGAATCACATACTAAATCTGTATTAAGGGCCTCTAAAATTGTTTTTCCTGGTAAAATTTCAGCTGCCATTGCTGCTGAATGAGTCATTCCACTACAACCAATTGTTTCTATTAAAGCCTCTTGAATTATACATTTTTTAACATTTAATGTTAATTTACAAGCTCCTTGTTGTGGTGCACAGCCACCAATTCCATGAGTTAAACCTGAAATATCAATAATATTTTTAGAACTTACCCATTCTCCCTCTACAGGTATTGGAGAGGAACCATGGCTAAATCCATTTTTAACCAAACACATATTTTGTACTTCACTTGAATAGTTCATATAAATACTCCTTTTTAAATTATTTTAAAACAAAAAAAGCTGACACTTCCACACCTAAAAGGTATAGAAGTCATCAGCTTAAAAAGCAGTTTAGGATATATCCTTGGGGAACTTCATCCCCTAATATTCTTTTGTAAATTGATTATATAACTTTTTAATTTGTTTATCAAGATATTTCTATTTTTCTCCTCTAAATAACTCAGTGATTCCTTTAATAAATACTCTTACATACTTATCTCCAGCTTCTCTAAAGTTTTTGTGATCTGGTTTTCTAAAAATTGCACTTAATTCAGATTCAGACATAACTACTCCACCAGTTTTAAAAGCATCTAACATATCATCACTTTTAAAGTTTAAAGCTATTTTCAATTTCTTTAATATATGATTATTTACATTTTGTGCACTATTTGTTAAAGGTACAACTGGTTTTAACTCTTTTCCAGGAGCTGCTTTTAATACTCCTCTTTTATATACTATTAATCCTGTTAAAAAGGCATCTAGTGTTCTATTATTACAATTTTTAAATTCTTCCATTTCTGGCTTGCTTAATAGTGCAGTTAACTCCTCTAAAGTAACCTCTAATCCACCTAAAGTAAATACTTTTAACATTGCATTATCATTAATTCTTAATGCATATCTAACTCTTCTTAATATATCATTATTTGTCATTTAATCCTCCTAATATTTTCATCTTACTCATAAGTATAACACAATTGTTGGTTTATTTCTATTTTTTTGTACTTTATAATAAAAAAACAAAGTTTTCCAGAGCCTTTACAAGACTTTAGAAAACTTTTAAATTTTAATATTTATTAGGATCTGCTGTTCCTGTAGTCATTAATTCAACTCCTGAACTTGTCCCTAATCTACTTGCTCCAAGAGATATGTATTTCTCTGCTGTTGCTAAATCTCTCACTCCACCTGCAGCTTTTAATTTAGCTTTATCTCCAACAATTGATTTCATTAATTGAATATCTTCAAAAGTAGCTCCACCAGTTCCAAATCCTGTTGATGTTTTTACAAAATCAGCTTTTGCATCTAAACATAAGTTTGTTGCTATTTTCTTTTCTTCATCTGTTAAATAACAATTTTCTATAATAACTTTTAAAACATTAGATCCAATAGCTTTTTTAATTTCAGCAAATTGACCAGCTTTTAACATTCCAACATTAATAACCATATCAATTTCTCTAGCTCCATTTTCAATACAATTTTTAGCTTCAAATATCTTCGCTTCTGAAGACATTGCTCCTAAAGGAAATCCAATTACAGCACAAACTTTAACTTCTGTCCCTTCTAACTCTTTAGATGCTAATTTTACATATGATCCGTTTACACAAACAGAGAAAAATTTATTTTCTCTAGCCTCTTTACATAATTGAATAATATCTTTTGGCTCTGTTGTAGCCTTTAAAACTGTATGATCAATATATTTATTTAATTCCATAACTCCTCCTAAAAAAATTTCTTTATATATTATAACCCTATATTAGAGTGAATTTCTAGTATTACTTTATTTTTTAATACTTTTTCTTGAGACAATGTATATGTTTTATCTAAAAAATTAATTGCTGATTCTACATTCTTATTATTATGTTGTAAAATAGCAAGACTATCTCCTTCTTCAACAAAGTCACCAACTTTTTTAGTTAAAAGAATTCCTACTGAATGATCAATTATATCATCTTTAGTAGCTCTTCCTGCACCTAAAACCATAGCTGCTTTTCCTATATTTTCAGCTTCAATTTTTGAAATCCAACCTGATTCTTTAGCTCTATATACAATTTCTCCACTGTGTTTTGGTAATAATGAATAATCATCTACTAGATTTGGATTCCCTCCAGCTGCTTTAATAAAGTTTTTTAAAAATTCAATTGCTTTTCCACTATTAATAGCTTTAGCAACCTGTTCTTTTCCCTCTTGCAAAGTTTTTACATCTCCTTTAATTTCGAGAGCTGTTGCCACTATTGTTTCAACTAACTCAGTAAAATCTTCAGGTCCATGTCCCTTTAATGTTTCTATTGCTTCTATTATTTCATTGGAATTTCCAACAGCAAAACCAAGAGGCTGATCCATATCTGTTAATAAAGTTACTACTTTTCTATTAAATGAATCTCCAATATCAATCATTGTTTTTGCAAGCTCTCTAGCTGTTTCTATATTTTTCATAAAAGCTCCGGAACCAACTTTAACATCTAAAATTATTCCATCTGCATAAACAGCTAATTTTTTACTCATAATTGAACTTGCTATAAGAGGAATACTTGAAACTGTTGCAGTAACATCTCTTAAAGAGTATATTTTTTTATCTAAAGGTACTATTGTATCTGAATATCCCATAATTCCAGTTCCAACAGAATTTACCATTTTAACTAATTCATCTCTTGTTTCAGGAAATACAAATCCATCTATAGCTTCAAACTTGTCTATAGTTCCACCAGTATGTCCCAATCCTCTTCCTGAAAGTTTAGCTGTTCCTATATCAAAAGCAGCAAATAGTCCAGCTAATGCTATTGTTGTTTTATCTCCAACTCCACCTGTAGAGTGTTTATCTATTAAAAATTTATTAATACCTTGAAATTTTATAACTTCTCCACTATTCATCATTAATTCAGTGAAAGTTTTAAGTTCCTCTTTAGTCATATCATTAAAATAAACAGCCATTAAAAATGATGACATTTGATAATCTGGTACTCTTTCTGCTAAATATTCTCCTAATAAAAAAGTCATTTCTTCTGAAGATAACTCTATATTATCTCTCTTTTTTTGAATAATATCTACAGCTCTCATAATCGCCACCTCTTTCATTATTTTAATAAAAATAAATATTTTTCTAGCTTTTTCTCTAATTTCATGATATATAAATTTATATATAATAGATAGGACATATGGCCTAAAAAGGTGGTGAAAATATATTGAATTTAATAGATGAATATATAAAGAAATTTAATTTAGAAAATATATTAACAAAAGAAATTAGAGGAAAACTTTTACTAAAGCACTATAATAAAGATAAATACATTCTAGAATCTCATAAAGAAGCAAACAATATTTTTTTTATTGTTAAAGGTACTGTTGAAGTATCCTGTATTTTAGATAATGGAAAACAAATTTGCTTAAATATTTTAGAACCTCTTGAGATATTTGGAGACATAGAATATATAAATAAAGAGGAAGCACTTTTTGATGTTATTGCTAAATCAGATGTTTTAGTTATCACTCTATCATTTAATACAATTAATGAGTATTTACTTAATAATATAAACTTTTGGAAATTTTTAGCAATTGAAGGAAATCAAAAACTATTAAAAACAAATAGGGCTATTTTTTATAAGAGTACTCTAACTTCTAAAGAAATTTTTATAAAATATTTAGAAGACAACGAAGGAGAAATTTCCTTTAAATCTCTCGATGAACTTTCTAGTAGATTAAATATCAGCTATAGAAATTTAACTAGAATAATATCCTTTTATTCAAAAGAAAATTTTATAATAAAAGATAAAAATACAATTAAACTTTTAAAATAATTTATTAAGAGGAGGTTCTATGAAAAAAATTTATTTTTTTTTATTTGCTCTCAGTACAATAACTTTATACAGTAAAAGTGAAATTATATATTTTAAACATAACAAAAATAAGATACAATTAAACTGTATTTTAAATGAAAAGGAAGGTAGAACTATGAAAATTTCAAAAGATGCATGGAAAGAAAAAGATTACAAAATTCCAAGTAAAGAGATTTTAAAAGAGAATTTAACCCCTTTACAATACAGAGTAACACAAGAAGATGGAACAGAAAGACCTTTTTGTAATGAGTATTGGGATAATACTGAAGAAGGAATTTATGTTGATATTATTTCAGGAGAACCTCTTTTTTCTTCTACTCATAAATATCACTCTGGAACTGGATGGCCTAGTTTTTATAAACCTATTTCACAAAAACATATAACCACAAAAGAGGATAAAAAACTTTTTACAACAAGAACTGAAGTTAGAAGTGCAGTTGCAGGGACCCACTTGGGTCATGTCTTTGATGATGGACCACTTCCAACAGAACAGCGTTATTGCTTAAATTCATCAGCTTTAAAATTTATACCTAAAAACGAAATGAAAAAAGATGGATATGAAGAATATTTATATCTTTTTGAGGAGGACAACAATTAATGGAAAACTTTATTTATGATATTCCAACACGTATTTTATTTGGAATGAATCAAGTTGAAAATTTAGGAAAAGAAACAAAAAAACACGCAACTAGAATTTTACTTTTATATGGTAAAAATAGTATTAAAAAAAATGGCTTATATGATAGAGTTATAGATCAATTAAATAAAGAAAATATATATTTTGTTGAATTAAGTGGAGTCGATCCAAATCCAAGAATTGAAACTGTAAGAAAAGGCGCTGAACTTTGTAAAAAAGAAAACTTAGAGCTTATATTAGCTGTCGGTGGAGGTAGTACTATTGATTGTGCCAAGGGAATTGCTGTTCAAGCTAAATATTCAGGAGATGTATGGAATGATTTATACATGGATAAAAAATTTAATTTAATAACTGACACACTTTCTATAGCATCAGTTTTAACTCTTGCTGCAACTGGTAGTGAAATGAATGGAAACTCTGTAATATCAAATATGGAAGAAAATTTAAAACAGGGAATAAATAGTTATCTTTTAAGACCTAAATTTTCAATTCTTGATCCCACATATACTATGACAGTTAATCAATATCAAACTGCTGCTGGAATTGTAGATATTATGAGTCATATTTTTGAACAATATTTTTCAGCAGATAACAAAGCCTATCTTCAATCTAGATTAATGGAGGGAATGTTAAAGACTATTATACACTTTGGACCAATCGCTTATAAAGATCCAAATAATTACGAAGCTAGAGCCAATATTATGTGGACTAGTTCTCTTGCTTTAAATGGACTTCCGTCTTTAGGAAAAAAATCTACTGATTGGGTGTCTCATCAAATGGAGCATGAATTGAGTGCTAAGTATGATATTACTCATGGAGTTGGTTTAGGAATATTAACTCCTCATTGGATGAATTATGTTTTAGATAGTTCTAATATTCATAGATTTGTAGATTATGGAAAAATTGTTTGGAACATTAACGAAGGTGATAATTGGAATATTGCTAAAGAAGCAATCTTAAAAACTAGAGAGTTTTTTACTTCACTAAATATTCCAGAACATTTATCTCAAGTTGGAATAGACAATTCAAAATTTGAAGAAATGGCAAAGATAGTAACTAGAAGAGGAAAAATTGGAGCAATGAAACAACTAGATTATAATGATATATTAGAAATTTATAAAACTTCTTTATAGATTTCATATTAAATAATTATAGGTCTTATGTACTAGGGGTATAAAAATACCCCTTTATTTAAGGGGTCTATCTTCTTTTTATTTGAAATTTTGTTGATAATAAGGCTGTTTTTCCTGATAATTTTAAAACTATATCATCAAAAGGAAAATCTCTTTTATAATTTCCATTTAGAACTGGTTTATGTTTATATATTAAAGCTGCCTCAACTCTCTCTTTTAAATCATCCTCAACTGCTGCATAGGAATAACATAACTCCTCTCCGAATCTTAAATGTTTTGTCCAAACCTCTACCATTTCTGTATTTTTGATTTCCTCTTGTACATTGCTTGCATTTCCAATATATATTATTTCTTGAAGTTTTACTGTATTTCTCTCTGTATTATAAGATGCTCTATATACACAAAAAACTCCTGATGATTTTAATGGTGTTTTCTCTTTAGCCATCTCTCTACGATAACCATTAAATTCCAATTCTACAATTTCAGCCATATTATATTACCTCCAAAATCTATTTTTCTTTTCTCAATAAAAGGTAAAAAAGAGAAACTTTACATTTTGATATTTTTAAATAGAGTTCTATTGAGTAACTTAACTTAAATTTATATCCTTCTCTACTATAAATAATACCATATTAATAAGGAAAATTCAATTTTTATGATTTAATGTAAGATTTTCAAAATTATTTTATTTTCAATTTGTGAAAATATTTTATCACTTTTTAAAAAAAATGAAATTTTATTTGCTTTTTTTCAGTAATTAATGTATCCTATTTTATGTTAAATGTGAATTAATTAACTATAAATAAAGGAGATTTTAATGGATTTAAAAGCAAAAAAATTAAACTGGCGTATGTTAGCAATGATGGGATTTACTGTTGTTTGGGGATTTGGAAATGTTGTTAACAACTATGCAAACCAAGGTCTTACTGTTGTAGTATCATGGATACTTATACTTTCTCTTTACTTCTTACCGTATACTCTTATGGTTGGTGAAATGGGTTCTATTTTTGAAAATGAATCTGGTGGAGTTTCTAGTTGGATAGGTTCAACTTATGGTCCTATGATTGCTTATTTTGCAGGTTGGACATATTGGGTTGTTCATATACCTTATCTTGCACAAAAACCACAAAATGTTTTAGTTGCATTAAGTTGGGTATTCTTTCAAAATGGAGATACTATTAAAAGTTTCAATCCATTAATTTTACAAAGTATTGTTTTAGTTATATTTTTATTTTTCTTGTGGTTATCATCAAAGGGAATTAATTCTCTTAAGAAAATAGGAGCTATGGCTGGAACATCTATGTTTTTTATGGGAATTTTATATATATTATTAACTGTTGCTGCTCCACATTTAGTACATGTACATTCAGCAACAACAACATGGAATATGCATACTTTTCTACCAAAATTTGATTTTAAGTATTTTACTACAATTTCAATGTTAATATTTGCTGTTGGTGGATGTGAGAAAATCTCTCCATATGTTAAAGACATTGATAATCCATCTAAAAACTTTCCAAAAGGTATGTTAGCTGTTGCCATTATGGTTGGAATGTCTGCTTTACTTGGATCTTTTGCAATGGGAATTATGTTCGATAGTGCTCATATTCCTGTAGATTTAAAAATGAATGGACAATATTATGCCTTTAAAATTCTTGGAGATTACTACGGTGTTGGAAACTCTCTTATGATTTTATACGCTGTTGCAAATACACTTGGACAACTTTCAGGACTTATGTTCTCTATTGATGCTCCATTGAAAATACTAATAGGAAATGCTGATGCAAATTATATTCCTAAGATATTTGCAAAAACAAATGAATTTGATGCTCCTATAAATGGGTATAAATTAACTGCCATTTTAGTTGGAATATTAATTATTGTTCCTGCTTTTGGAATAGGAAATATGAATAGTCTTTATAACTGGCTTTTAGATTTAAACTCTATTGTTATGCCACTTAGATATCTTTGGGTATTCTTAGCATATATTGGGCTTAGAGGTTTATTAAAAAATAGAAAATTAACTGCTAATGCATCTTATAAATTTATTAAAAATGATAAATTAGCTACATTTATTGGAGTTTGGTGTTTCGCCTTTACTGCTTTTGCATGTTCTATGGGGGTTTTTCCTAAAAATATCCCTTTATTCTCAAAAGAGTGGTTTTTCCAAATTACATTAAATATATTAACTCCATTAGTTTTAATTGGTCTTGGATTTATCTTCCCAATGATAGCTAAAAAAACAAACAAATAATATACTAGTGCGCCATTAATACTTGTGTTAATTGCGCATTTTTTTATTTTTAAAGGATTTTTTTTATCCCTCACGAATTATCTGAATAGGTTTCAAAATATATATTATGGGGGTTTTTTATATGTTTATCGGTTTACCAAAAGAAATTAAGAATAGTGAAGCTAGAATTGCACTGACACCTGCTAATGTTTTTGATCTTACTCAAAAAAATAATACTGTTTTTGTTCAAGAAAATGCTGGTACTAAATCTGGCTATTCAGATGAGGACTATATTAAAGCTGGCGGAACTATGCTTCCTACAATTGAAGATGTATATGAAAAAGCTACTCTAATTGTAAAAGTTAAAGAACCACAACCTAGTGAATTATTATTAATAAAAAGTCATCATACTATTTACACATACTTACACCTTGCTGCTGATAGAAACCTTACAGAAACTCTTTTAAATAGCGGAGCAACGTGTATTGCCTATGAAACAATCCAATTGCCAAATAGAACTCTACCATTACTTTCACCTATGTCTGAAATTGCTGGAAAAGTTGCTATGTCTTTTGGTTTATGTTTCCTATCTAATCCTAATGGTGGAAAAGGATTATTTATTAGTGGAGTAGCTGGAACTAGAAGAGGAAAAGTAGTTATTATTGGAGCTGGAGTAGCTGGACAAAGTGCTTTAAAAATTGCTTATGGGGTAGGAGCAGATGTTACAATCCTTGATACTGATTTAGAGAAATTACGTTATGTTAACGATATATACCATAATAAAGTTGAAACTTTATATTCTTCAAAAGCAAATATTCAACATTGTTTAAAACATGCTGATTTAGTTATTGGAACTGTTTTAATCCCTGGAGATAAAGCTCCTAAACTTGTTACAAAAGAAGATTTAAAACTTATGGAAAAGGGTTCTGTTCTTGTTGATATTTCTATTGACCAAGGTGGGTGTTTTGAAACATCTAGACCTACTACACACGAAAATCCTACATATGTAGTTGATGGAATTATACACTACTGTGTTGCTAATATTCCAGGAGCTTTTGCATTAACATCAACAAATGCTTTAACTAATTCAACTTTTAAATATTTAGATAAAATAGTTAATTTAGGATTAAAAGAAGCTATTAAAATCCATCCTGAATTAAAAGGTGGAGTTAATATTTATAATAACAATATTACATATGAAATAGTTGCCCAAACTTTTGAATTACCATTTAAAGATCTATCAACTTTATTATAATCTTAAACTCACTCTAATTAGACTTTTAATAAGATCTGTGATAAAATAGAAAGGATTAAAAGGCTAGGAGTGATTTAATGAATGATAGATTAAAAGGTACTATTTGCATGTGTTTATCTGCTTTAGGAATGGCTTTAATGGGCTCTACTGTTAAACTAGTAGGAACTGATATTTCTACTTTTGAAAAACTTTTTTTTAGAAATATAATTGGGACAATGATTCTCTTATTTACAATGAGAGGAAAAGATATCAAATTTTTTGGTAATAGCAATAAAGGACGACTATTTATGCTATTTAGATCCATTGCTGGACTAAGTGGAGCCATCTTATATTTTTATTCTATCAATTATTTATATCTTGCTGATTCTGCTCTTTTAAATAAATTGTCTCCTTTCTTTGTAACATTATTCGCTACTTTATTTTTAAAGGAAAAATTTGAAAAAAGACAGATACCAATACTTATTTTAGTTTTAATAGGAGCATTATTAGTTATAAAACCTAAGTTTAGTTTTGCTATAATTCCAGCTCTTGCTGGTTTTACCTCAGCTATATTTGCCGGAGGAGCTTATACTTTAGTTAGATATTTAAGAAATTTTGAAAAACCTGAAACTTTAGTCTTATGGTTTTCAGCTATTTCTGCAATTGGAGTTACAATCCCCATGATTTTACAAGGTTTTGTAATTCCTAATAGAATTCAATTACTATATTTAATACTTACTGGAGTTTTTGCTACACTTGGTCAAGTTTCATTGGCTTATGCCTATAAATTTGCACTTGCAAGTGAAGTCTCTATCTATCAATACTTAAGTATTATTTTCTCTGCAATAATTGGATTCTTTCTGTGGAATGAAATTCCAGATTTCTATAGTTTGATTGGTGGTAGCATTATTATCGGAGTAGCTATTTTTAATTATTATCTATCTACTCGTAAAAGTATATAAATATAAAAAAGCGACAAAATTTGTCGCTTTTTTATATTACTCTTCTAGTTTGCCAAAATTTTCCAATCCAATACCCTTTAAATGTTGAAATCATAACACCTTTAGATCTTGATGCATGCATAAATTTATTATTCCCCATATATACACCAACATGTCTAACTCCCCATCCAGTTTTAAAGAAAATTAAATCTCCTGCACCCCAATCTTTTTTATTTTTTACTTTTTTACCAACTTTTACCATTTCTTTTGTTGTTCTAGGTAAAATTATATTAAATTCTTTTTTATTAAGTATTTTCACCATACCTGAGCAATCTACACCACGTTTGGAATATCCTCCATATCTATATCTAACACCTTTCCATTCTTTATAAAATTTATTAATCTTAGATAGTCTATAAGAGTTTTCTTTTGGGGTGATCTTCATTGACGAACATCCTGTAAAAAGACAAAGGATAATTAAAATCAGTATATTTAATCTTTTCATTTTTACCTTCCTAGAAATTAGTTGATAAAAAAAGCCAACTTTACGTCAGCTTTTTTATTTATTTTGAATATTTTTTCATAAAGAAATAAATTGGTACTCCTAATACTAATCCACCTAATCCAATTAATATTTTTTCCATATCTGAATTATATAATAACCAACAACTAACTATAATAGCAAATATTGGAATTACAGGACCAAATGGAACTTTAAATGTTCTTACTAAATCAGGTCTTTTCTTTCTTAATACAGGTATTGCTAAACAAGTTGGTAAATATTGAACAAATCTTGAAATTACACTAATTGCTGCTAATTTACTAAAACTTCCAGATATTGCAATTAAAATTGCTAAAACAACTGTTATTAATATAGCATAAGTTGGTGTTCCAAATCTACCATTTTCAGCTATTTTTTTAGGTAATATTCCATCCTCTGCTAAGGCAACTCCACTTCTTGGAGTTATAAAAGAAGCTGCTATATTAATTCCACCAATAGATATTAATGTTCCTGCTGATATTAAAGCAACTCCAAATTTACCCATTACTCTTCCTGCAGCATCTGCTAAAGGTGCTGAAGATAATGCTAAATCACTTCCCATTATACCAATTGATGATACTAATATTAATATATATATCAATGAAACTATTAACATAACTAATATTGTAGCTCTAGGAATATTCTTTTCTGGATTCTCCATATCTTCTGCTGCAACTGCAATTGACTCAAAACCAGTAAAAGCATAAAACATAAGTAATGAAGCTGCTGCAAAATTGATCTCTCCACTATGACCAGTAGGAAACATTGGTACAAAGTTATCTCCATTTATAAAGAAAATTCCAACTGCGATAAATAAAAATAATGGTATTAACTTACCCAATGTTATTACATTATTTAAAACTTTAGATAAACTTACACCTAATATATTTACGACACCAAGCGATGCTATCATAGCTATAATAATTATATTTTTTATAGTTGGGTCTTGAGCTACTGGAAATATTCTTCCTAAAGCTTGTACAAAAGCTGATGCCATTGCTGCCCAAGCTATTATTGCTATTGCCCATTTCATAAATCCAACTTCAAATCCTACAAATTCACCAAAGGCCTCTTTTGCATATACATATGGACCACCATTTTTTTTAAACATTCCACTAGCTTCTGCAAAGCATAAAGCGATACTTAAAACTAAAATCATATCAAATATAATTACAACAATACTTCCTGGACCAACTAAGCTATATGCTTTATTTGGAAGTAAAAATATACCAGAACCAATTATAGAGTTTATTCCTAATAATACTATACTCCAAAACCCTAATTTATTATCTTTCATCTACTTTCTCCTTCTTAGCTTCATTAATAATATATTTAAACAGTTTTCTCATTATATTATTTTTTTCAGCTAACATTTCAGGATGCCACTGAACTCCTAAAACTAAGTTATTTCCTTCTTTCTCAATTGCTTCCACAACTCCATCCTTAGCAAATCCAACAGCCTTAAATCCAGGTGCTACTGTCTTTACAGCTAAATGATGAAAACTATTTACTAAAATCTCTTCTTCCCCTAAAATTTCATGTAATTTTGAATTTTTTTCAATATTTACCGTATGTGTTACTAAGTCTGGTCTATTTTTTTGATTATGTTTTAAAGTAGCCCATTCTAAAGAATTTATATCTTGGTATAATGTTCCTCCAAAGTATGTATTTATAACTTGTTCCCCTCTGCAAATCCCTAATATTGGTTTTTTTAATTTTTCCATGTTTTCAAGTAAAGTAAAGTCAAAATTATCTCTTTCTGGAAATATTTCTCCTAAATTTTTGCTTGGCTCCTCTTTCCACAATAACGGATTAATGTCATGCCCCCCTGAAAGAATTAAAACATCAATATTCTTTGCAAATTCTTCTATTACACTAACATCACTTGTTATTGGTAGTATATAAGGAATCCCACCTTCTCTTATTACTGCTTGAACATAGTCATCATTAACGTAAGCTCTTTTATATCCTGCAAAATTACCACTTCCATCAATAATAATACTTCCTGATATTCCTACTACTATTTTTTTTTCTACGCATTCCATTATTTTTTACCTCCTAAATGAAAATTAATTTTGGAAATTATGTATGCTATTATAACATATAATTTAACTTTTTGTTATATTTTCCTTTTTTTAAAGGATTTTCTTTTTTTTTTAGTAAAATATTTTAGACATTTAAAATTAAGAGTAGTAGGAGGTTTTCAATGAAAAAGACTCTAGTTATGTTCAGAAATGGTAGTGACTTGGATTTGATTTTAGATAGTTATAAAAATTTAAATCATCTGTACGGTTTTAAAATAGTTCCAATTTATATTAAAAATATTGCATATACAATTCCAATTAGAGAAACAATTATTAATTCTGGTATTGCTTCTAAAATGCTTCACGAAATAGAGGATAAATTTATTGATACTATTCGTGACAAATTATTACAATATAATATTCACGAAAAACTAATTATAGAAACTGAAATCAGCGGACATTCAGTTAAAAATCATTTGAAATATTGTGATCTATTACTCTTAGACCAAGATTTTATACTAAATGATTTATTTTTAGATATTCTTAAAAATCTATATCGACCAGTTATTATTTTAAGAAATAAACCATTAAACTTTTTAAGTATTGCTTTAATCTCCAATGATGGAGTTAAAGTAAATAAAAGTGCTTATAATTTTATTTCTTTATTTAGTGATATTAATAAAATTAACATGTTCACTTGGAATTATAATGATGATTCTAATTATTTAAAAGATCTTCTTATTGATAAAGGTTTAGAAATATCTGTTAAAAGATTTTTTTCAGATACTAATGATATTTCTGGTGTTTATTCAATTTTAAATAATTATAATTTAGTTATTATGGGAAATTTAAGCAGATCATTTTTCTTTGAAAAAATTACAAATAGGATGGGTTTAAATTTTTTAGAAAATATAAATACTTCTATTTTTATAGGTTAATCTTATCGGGTCAAATTATTGACCCGTTTTTAATTTTATAATTCTATTTTCTAATTTTTTATGCTAAAATAAAACTTAAACATTTATATACTTAGGGGGAAATTTTATGAAAATCGGAATTGTTGGACCTAGTGACTCTGTCCTACATATTAATCAAAAATTAAAAGATATGGATCATACTATTAATTCTAAATTCTACATTCATGAAGACACTAAAAATCTTCATAAAATTTTAGAAGAGTGTGAAAAAGAGGTAGATGCACTAATTTTTACTGGTATTATCATTGAATATACTATTACTAAATATAGACTACCTAAAATACCTTTTGTTACTATTTCTAGAAAAGGTTCAAGTCTTATGAGTGCTCTTTGGCAAGCTCAAAACACTTTAAAAAATATAAATTCATTTAGCATTGATATTCTCAATCAAGATGATCTATCTGAAGTTGTTGATGATTGGAATCTTAATCATCAAAATATCCATCTTTTTACTTTTGATCCACTTTTAGAAGAGGAAGACTATGCAATAAAACATAAAGCACTTTTTGACTCAGGAAAAATAGATATTATTTTGACTTCTTGCGGAAAAGTTTACTCCTCCTTAAAAGCTCAAGGTTATCCTATATTTAGATTACAGCCAAATTTAGCACAAATTAAAAATCTTTATCGCGAACTTTTAGATAAAAAAAATATATGTCGATTAAAATCATCTCAAATTGCCATACAAATTATAAAAATAGATTATTTATATCATAATAATTATTATGATGATCTTGAAAATGAAAATAATATAAGAAAAAATATTATCTCTTATGTTCGTGAAGTTCAAGGAGCTCTCTATTCTAGCAGTATAGAACAATTTATTATTTTTGGAACAAGAGGAGCCTTTGCACAAAGCTTAGATAATTTTTCAAAATTAACTTCGAATCTAAATATGAAAATATACTCTGGAATCGGATATGGTTCTACAGCTTATTTAGCTGATTTTAATGCTAGAAAAGCTCTTTCTAATTCATTAAAAAATGGAAAATTATATATTATAGATGATACTAATACTCTTATCAATCCATCTATTGAAAAAACATCTCAGAATTTAAATACAAAAATAGAAAAAATTAGTAACACAACACTTATTTCACAAATACATATTCGAAAAATACTAGAATTAAAAGAAAAGAAAAAAACTCCATATATTAACACTAAAGAGATTGCTGGGTATCTAGATATTAGTGAAAGAAGTGCTCGACGAATTATAAATAAATTAATAGATCATAATTATGGCATTCCTGAAATTCAAAATAATATCTCAAAAGGAAGACCAATAAAACATATTAAAATTTCTATTTAAAGATTTTCGGCCATCTTTTTTTTACATACAATAAACATTGTTTTACCATATCATACAAGAATATTTTATTCAAAAAAATATTTTTTTATTTTTTTTTATGAATGTATAGTCAAAAACCCCTTGGAAACAAAGGGGTTTTTTATTTTATAAAATATAATAATTGTTTTTTATTTAAAAAATCAGTTCTTTTATTTGACAATAAGTTGTAAATATGGTACAAATAATACAAGAATTAACGGACAAAGTCCTAAAAAAAAGAAAAGAGGTACTTATTATGAAAAAACACATTTGTAACGTATTTTTAATCGTATCTATCATTTCAATTGGTTGTGAATTGATAGGAAAAATACAAATTGGAAAAATAGCTTTATTCCCAATGTTGTATGCTGTTATTATTGGAATGTTCGCAACTCCTGACTTACTAGGAAAAAAAGTTAAAAAAATTAAAGACATGGTTACCGACAAAGAAATGGGTCTAGCTGGAGAAATGGTTATGCTAATGTTACTGATGTTAGGAATTAAACTAGGTACTTTTGTAGGACCTAATATTGATAAAATTATTCAAGCTGGTCCAGCTTTTATAGCTCAAGAATTTGGACATGTATTAGCTCCAATTATTGCTGTACCACTTGCTTTAAAACTTGGATTAAATAGAGAAGCTATTGGAGCAGGTTCAAGTATAAGTAGAGAAGCATCTCTTGGTGTTATTGGTGAAAAATATGGAATATCTTCCCCTGAAGGTAGTGGAGTTTTAGGAGTATATCTTGCTGGAACTATTGTTGGAACTGTTTACTTTGGAATTTTAGGATCTGTAGCTGTTTATAGTGGACTTCATCCTCTTGCATTAGCAATGGCTTGTGGAGTTGGAAGTGGAAGTATGATGACTGCTGCTGCATCTTCTTTAGCTGCTGTTGTTGATCCTAAATATGCTGATCAAGTATTCGCTTATGCTTCAACTAGTAATATGTTATCTGGAATCACTGGGGTAAACATTCTTGTCTTTATCTCTTTACCTTTTACTGAATGGTATTATAAAAAATTAGCTCCAAAATTTGCAAAAAAGGATGTGGTTACTAATGCGTAGTATTGATATAAAAAAATATTTAACTTATTTTCTATTAATGGCTTCTACTGGTATTATCGTTTTAGCTGGACAAGCAATTGGACTAAAGAAAGAATTTATAGGAGCTGTTCCTGGAATGCTTTTAATCATACTTTTAGCTCTTCTAGCTTATAGTATAAAAGATATCTTCCCTAAGTTTCCTTTACCTGCTTATGCTTCTGCAACTATAATAGGAATGATTGTAAGCTTAGAAGCTTTACCAATCTCTAAATTCTTTGCTCCTCAAATTGGAGTTGTTGAATTTATGCCAATTTGTACTCCACTACTTGCCTTTGCAGGAATCTCAGTTGGAAACAAAATTGAACAATTAAAAGCTATGTCATGGAAAATCGTAATTATATCACTAGTGGTTTTTACAAGTATATTCTTTGCATGTGCACTTATTGCTCAAACAGTTTTAACTTTACAAGGAAGAATTTAATAAAAATATATACGGAGCTGTTTAACAGCTCCTTTAATCTATATAATTCAAAATAAGGAGAAACAATTATATGAATAGACAACAAGTAAAAGATATGGTAATAAAAGCAATTGATGATAATAGAGAGTTAATTTTAA
>SAMEA5043656__coassemble_100_pt1 | contig 21229 bp, 18 predicted proteins | sample SAMEA5043656__metabat2_low_PE_002 | metagenome-assembled genome bin SAMEA5043656 (sample SAMEA5043656) | Gadus morhua | reverse complement strand
TCAAGGGGGAATTTTTTATGACAACAAATGATAAAATTTTAAGAATTAGAGAACTTATGCATATTGAAAATATTGATGCCTTTATCATCCCAAGTGGAGATCCTCATATGAGTGAATATTTTTCTCCTCACTGGAAAACTCGTCAATTTGTTTCTGGATTTACAGGATCAGTTGGTACTTTAGTTATAACTAAAAGTATGAGTGGCCTTTGGGTTGACGGAAGATATTATGTTCAAGGAGAAAAAGAATTAGAAGGTAGTGAGACTATTTTATTCCGTGCATCTGAACCTGAGTGTCCCTCTTTTTCAAAATATTTATCAGAAAACTTAAATGATAATAGCACTATTGCATTTAATGGAAAACTATTCTCTTTAAGTTCTGTAAAGTCTATGGAAAAAGATTTCAAATTAAATAATTTTACTTTAGTTAATACTTTTGATTTTGCAAATGATATTTGGAAAGATAGACCTGAAGAGATCTATACTAATGTTTTCTACTTAGAAGAAAAATTTTCAGGGGAATCAGCTAAAAATAAAATAGAAACTCTTAGAAATAAAATTTCTAATTTAAATTGTGATTCTTTAGTTTTAGGTAAATTAGATAATATATCTTGGTTATTTAACATTAGATCTAATGATATTCCTTGTAACCCTGTTGTTATATCATATGCTTTTATATCTAAAGATAAAGCAATTTTATTTACTGAAAGTTCTAGAATAAATGAAGATGTTAAAAAAACTCTATTAAATAATGGTATTGAAATTCAAAATTATAATGAGGTTTTTAACTTTGTATCTACTTTAAATAATCTTAATATTCTTTGTGATGAAAATGAAATAAACTACTCTCTTTTTAAAAAAATTGAAAATAATAAAGAGATTACATTTAATCTTACTTCAAATCCTGTAGCTTTAATGAAAGCATGTAAAAATAGTATAGAAATTGAAAATAACTATAAAGCATATCTTGCTGATGGTTGTGCTAATGCTGAGTTTTACGGTTGGCTTTTCGAAGCTTTAGATAACAACGAAGTTATCACAGAATTTGATACTGTTAAAAAAATTCAACACTTTAGATCTATCCAAGAAAATTATTTTGAAGAAAGTTTCAATGCTATTATGGCATATGGTGAAAATGCTGCAATGATGCACTATTCACCTAAAGAAAATAACTCTTCTCTATTAAAAAAAGAAAGACTATTCTTAAATGATAGTGGTGGTCAATATTTCACAGGAACTACTGATACAACTAGAACTTTTGCACTAGGGACTCCTACTTCTCAAGAAAAGCATGATTTCACTTTAGCTTTAAAGGGAGTGATTGCCCTTTCATCTGTTATTTTTAAAGATGGTTCTACTGGTTCTGATTTAGATATCTTATGTAGACAGTTTTTATGGAATAAAGGAATGGATTATAGATGTGGTACTGGACACGGTATTGGATTTATGTTAAATGTTCATGAAACTCCACCTAACTTTAGAGAAAGAAATATTAAATTTAAACCTGGAATGCTTATTACTATAGAACCTGGTGTATATACAGAAGGTTCTCATGGAATCAGAACTGAAAATACCGTTGTTGTTATGCCTCACTTAACAACTGAATATGGTAATTTCTTTAAATTTGAAACATTTACATTAGTTCCAATTGATATTGATTGTTTAGATATGACTTTATTAACTTCTGATGAAATTAATTGGATTAACTCTTATCATCAATCAGTTTATACAAAAGTTTCTCCATTAATTAGTAATAGAGCTAAAGAATGGTTATCTAAAAAAACAAAATCTATTTAAAGATACTAAAGCTCTCATTTTCCATATGGGAGCTTTTCTTTTTTATTTTTTGTTTTTATGATAAAATAAAAGAAAAAGTGGAGGTTTTTATGAATAGTTTTGGTTCTCTTTTTAGAGTTCATATATATGGGGAATCTCATGGAGATGGTATTGGAATTCTTATAGATGGTGTCCCTTGTGGAATCCCTATTACAGAAGAGGATTTTTTAGAAGATTTATCCAAAAGAAAACCTGGAAAAAAAGGAACTACTTCACGAATTGAAGATGATTATCCTAAATTTTTATCAGGTATTTACAATGGATTTTCCACTGGATCCCCTATTAATATTTTTTTTCAAAACAAAAATACTAATTCTAAAGTTTATAAAGATTTTTCTAATCATCCTAGACCTGGGCATTCTGATTTTGCTGCTACTAAAAAATATTTAGGTTTTAATGATATGAGAGGTGGTGGTCATTTTTCTGGAAGATTAACTTTAGGCCTTGTTTCTGCTGGCGTTATTGCTAAAAAAATATTAAAAGATATTATTTTTAATTGTAAAATTACTAGTATTGGAACACTATCAAAAGAATTTTTTAATGAAAAACTTAGTGCTTATTTAGAAGAAACTTTAAATAATGGTGATTCTTTAGGAGGTTGTATCAATCTAACTGTTCATAATTTACCTATTGGACTTGGAGAACCATTTTTTGAATCTGTGGAATCTAAACTTTCAGCAATGATCTTTTCAATTCCTGGCATTAAAGGCATTGAATTTGGAAGTGGTTTTAAAGGTTGTAAACTTTTAGGAAGTGAATTTAATGATCTTTTTATTGATGAAAAAGGAACTACTTTATCAAATAATAATGGTGGAATTAATGGTGGAATTACTAATGGAAACCCTATTTCTCTTAATGTAGCTGTTAAACCAACCTCTAGTATTTTTAAAGCTCAAGAAACTTTTAATTTTTCAAATCAAAGAATTGAAAAATTAAACATTTCAGGAAGACATGATGTTGCTTTTATATTAAGAGTTCCTATTGTTTTAGAAAATAGTGCTGCTATTGCTCTAGCAGATTTATATTTACAACATAAAAAATAATTTTAACTAAGGAGGATTTATGTCAAAAAGAACAAATTATATAGATTGGGATGATTATTTTATGGGAGTTGCAATTCTCTCAGCCAATAGAAGTAAAGATCCTGGAACTCAAGTTGGAGCTTGTATTGTTACTCCAGATAAAAGAATAGTTGGAGTTGGATATAATGGACTTCCTTCTGGATGTGATGATGATGATTTCCCTTGGGAAAGAGAGGGCGATTTTTTACATACTAAGTATGCATATGTTTGTCATGCTGAATTAAATGCCATTTTAAATAGTACTAAATCATTAAAAGGGTGTTCTATCTATGTTGATCTTTTTCCATGTAATGAATGTGCTAAAAGCATAATTCAAAGTGGAATATCTGAAATAATTTATCTTTCAGATAAATATTGTAATACTGATTCTAATATTGCATCTAAAAAACTTTTAAGCTCTTGTGGTATTAAGCTTAGACAGTTAGAGCCTAAATTTGATGAACTTATTTTAAATTTTAAAAAAAATAATTAAGGAGATGATTTTATGACTAGCTCATTACTTGATAGAATTGAAGAATGGATTAACTCTATGACTCACTATATAGGTGTTGTTTTATCACTTATTGGTACTGGTGCTCTATTAGTGCACTCTCTTCATATAGGTAATACTGGATATATTGTTGGTTCTATGGTTTTCTGTTTTTCTTTAGTTTTATTATATGCAATGTCAGGAACTTACCATATTCTTTATAATGGGAAAGCTAAAAATATATTTAAAATACTAGATCACTCTGCTATATATATTTTAATATCTGGTTCTTATACTCCGTACCTTTTAAGTGTTTTTCAAGGAAATACTAAGTGGACTCTATTTTTCATACAGTGGGGAATGACTTTACTTGGTGTTATCTTTAAAATATTCTTTGCTGGAAGATTTAAACTTCTTTCAACTCTTATATATTTATTTATGGGATGGATGATTGTTTTTGTCTTTGGAGATTTAAAAGAACTAGTTACACCAATATCTTTAAAACTTTTAATTGCTGGTGGAATTAGCTATTCTGCAGGAACTATTTTTTATATGATGAAAAATCGTAGATTCACTCATGGAATTTGGCATCTTTTCGTTCTTACAGGAAGTATTTTAAACTACCTTTCCGTTTACTTTATATTTTAAATTTTAAGGGGGAATGCTTTGAAAAATATCAACTTAAAGTTTGAAGGTGAAAATACTTTAATTACTATTTTAAAATTTAGTTTACCTTCATCTTTTGGTTCTATCATTGGCATGCTTTGTGTTTTAACAGATAGATATTTTATTGGTCAAGTAGCAGGAAGAGGAGGAATGGCAGCTGTTGCTCTTGTTTTTCCTTATGCTATGATTATTAATAGTTTTAATTTTTTATTTTCTGGCATTGCTATTAATATTGGTGTTAAATTGGGAGAAAATAAAACAGAAGATGCTCAAGAAATTTTAACCTGTGGCTTTCTTTGGATTATAATTACAGGTTTTTTTCTTTCTTTTTTTCTATGGATTTTTAATGATTCACTTTTATCACTTTTGGGAGCTTCAAAAACCAATTTTTCCTTTGCTAAAGAATATACTAAATTTTTAATACCAATCTCTATTTTTCAAATGTTCTTAGGACAAAGTAGTTTAATTAGAGGTGTAGGAGATTCTGTTTCTGCTATGGGAATTAATATTGCAACAGGAGTTATAAATATAATTCTTGACTATATTTTTATAATTAAACTTAATATGGGGCTTAAAGGAGCATCTCTTGCTACTTTTATTGCTACTTTTCTCACTGGACTATATGTTGTTTTTTATTTTTATAAATCACCTGTTATAACATATTCAAAAAAATATCTACATTTAAATCTAAATATTTTAAAAGATATATTTAAAATTGGTAGTCCTAGATTTTACAATCAACTTCTCCAATCAGCTCTTATAACCTCTACTAATAGACAAGCTGGATTTTATGGTGGTGATATTGCAACAGCTGCCATTGGTATTATTTCTATAACTAGAAGTATTATTAATACTAGCTTACAGGGATTTAACCAAGGTACTGCGGCTATTATATCTTATAGTTTTGGTTCCCACAATTTAAAACGAATAAAAGAGGTTTTAAAAATTCAACTTTTTACTGTTATTGGAATTTCTAGCTCTTTAGTATTTTTAATTTTAGTTCATGCAGATTTTGTAGTTAAATTTTTTATAAAAAACGATCCTATACTAGTTAAGTTTACTGTCCATGCCATGAGATTAAATTTATGCTTAATGATTTTCACCGCTATTTTTCTAGCTTGTAATAATTTTTTTCAAGCTATCAAAAGAAATAAAATAGCAACAAATTTCTTTTTTATTAGAATTTTACTTTTAAATATACCTTTAGTTTATATTCTTCCTTTATTTTTAAAAGAAAATGGTGTATGGTTAGCTTTCCCAATTTCAGATACTATTGTTTGTTTTCTAATGGGAATTCTAACATATAAAGAATATAAAAAATTTATCTAATGAAAGGATGTTGAGTTTAAAAATTTTATATGCTATAATAAACTTAATTGAATAATTGGGGATGCAAAGGTTTCGACAGGGTTGTGAGGTTATAGGTAGCAGGCCAGGTTGACCGCTGTGAGAGGTCAACTCATCGTTTAGATGGAAACAATAATTACGCTTTAGCTGCATAATGTCAGCTCGCCTTTGAACTTTCTCTTCTGTAGGAGAGTTCAGTCTAGGTGTAACCTAAGTACAGATTACCCTAAGTGATTTCTCTAAGCTTTTGGGGACATTTAAGAGAATAGCTTTAGTTAGCCCTGTTTGTGGGAATATCTATCGCGAATTCTAATAGCAAACTAAGCTTGTAGAAGCTTATGGCACTTGCAATTTTGGACACGGGTTCGATTCCCGTCATCTCCACCAATGAATTCAACAGATATCTGTTTAAATAGTAAGAGCACATTACTTTGTAATGTGCTCTTTTATTTTACTTTCCCCAAGTCTTTTCTAAAAATTTATCTCTTCCTGATCTATATCTATAAAATTTATATTTCAAACTATTTTTCTTATAATAATCTTGATGATATTCCTCTGCTGGATAAAAATTCTTAAATTTTTCTAAAGATACTTTCATCTCTTTAAACTTTCCTTCTTCTTTTACTTTTTCTAAAACTTTTTTAGCAAGTTTTTCTTCTCTTTCATTTGTATAAAAAATCGTAGGTGAATACTGATATCCTCTATCTACAAATTGACCTTTATCATCTGTTGGATCTATTTTCTTTAAAAAATAATAAATCAGTGTTGAATAATTGATCTCTTTATTATCATATATGACTTTTACAGATTCTCTATGACCTGTAGATCCTGAAGATACCTCCTTATATCTTGGATTTTCAACATGTCCTCCAGAATAACCAGAAATAACCTCCTTAACTCCCTTTACTTTTTCTAAATCACTTTCTACACACCAAAAACAACCACCAGCTAAATATGCTTCTTTTATCTCTCCAAATGCTAAGAAACAATTTAAAAAAAATATTGCAAGAATTATTTTTTTCACTTCTATCACCTCTTTTTATTTTTTATATACCTTTTTTATTAAAGGATTCCTTTAATAAAAAAGGTATAACATTGAAGACATAATTAAGGAGGTTTATATGAATTTCATAGAAATTTTTGGAATTTTTTCCTCTCTAGTAATTTTTCTGTCTTTAGCAATGACGTCTATTATAAAATTAAGATGGATCAATACCTTTGGTTGTTTCTGCTTTATTTTATATGGTTTTCTTATTAACTCTATCTCTGTTATTTTATTAAACTTAGGCATATCTATATTAAATCTTTATTATTTAAAAAATTTATCAAAAAATAAAGATTCTTTTAATCTAGTTTTAGCTGATTGCAATAGTGAATATTTCAATTTTTTTATTCGTAAAAATTATGATGATATTGAATATTTTTTTGCTAAACTATCTTTTCTAGAAATAGATAAGTTTTATTATTTAATTAGAAATAATGATACTGTTGGCATTATTGGTTGGAATGAAAATAATGATGAGATTACCATTAAAATTGATTATGTTACTGAAAAGTATAGAGACTTTAAATTTGGAAATTATCTATATATAGACAATATAATATTTTTTAAAAATTTAGGTTATAAAAAAATAATTCAAGAAAGCAATCTTAAAATTCATCAAAATTACTTAAAAAAACTTAATTTTAAAGAAATTGAAAACAATATTTTTATAAAAGAAATTTAATATTAAATTACTTAAAGGAGGGGTTCTATGACCAATAGTAACAAATCAAATGTAACTGACCTTGTAAGTTTAAGAGACTTATTACCTGAGGAAATTCCTATTTTACCTCTTGTTATTAGACCAATATTTCCAAATATTTTAACTCCCATTGCTTTTACTGGGGAAGATTTTTTAAAAACACTTAAAGATGCTGAAGAAAATTATAATGGCTTTGTTGGGTTAGTGTTTGTAAAAGAAATTGATGACAGTAATTATTTTGATTCAGAATTATATAATATAGGAACAGTTATAAAAATTAATAAAGTTACAAATTTAACCAACGAATCTGCTCAAGCTATTGTTTTTGGAATAGAAAGATTTGAAAAACGAAAAGAAGTTAAAGGAACCTCTCCTATTTGCTGGAAAGTAAAATATAATAAAGAAGCAGATAACTCTTCTGTAGAGCTAAAAGCATATATGCTTGCTATTATGACATCACTAAAAGAAATATTTGAAGTAAATCCAATTTTAAAAGAAGAATTAAAGCTTCTTGTTTCTCAGGCCTCTTATGATCATCCTGGAATTTTTATTGATTTTGTTTCATCTATGCTTAAAGCTGAAGCTAATGAATTACAGTCACTTTTAGAAGAACTTGATATTGTTAATCGTTCTCAAAAGCTTTTAACAATGTTAAAAAAAGAGTTAGAAATATCTCAACTACAAGCAAAAATTTCTAAACAAATAGAGGATAAAGTAAGTAGCCAACAAAAAGAATACTTTTTAAAAGAACAATTAAAACTTATTAAACAAGAACTTGGAATGGAGAAAGATGAAAAATTAACAGTTATTGATAAAATCAATGAAAAAATAAGTCATATAACTCTATCTGAAGAAGCTGAAAATGTAGTTAATGAACAATTGGAAAAATTGTCTCTACTTGATCAATCTTCTCCTGAGTATCATGTTGCTCGTACATATTTAGAAGCCATTGTAGAACTTCCTTGGGGAGTATTTTCAAAGGATCAAATTGACATTAAAAAAGCTAAACATATTCTAGACAGAGATCATTATGGCCTTCAAGATATCAAAAATAGCATTTTAGAATTTATTGGAACAGTTACTAAAACTGGAAATGTTAATGGATCGATACTTTGTTTTGTTGGCCCTCCTGGTGTTGGAAAAACATCTATTGGTAGATCTATAGCAGATTCTTTAAATAGAGAGTTTTATAGATTTTCTGTTGGAGGTATGGTTGATGAAGCTGAAATAAAAGGTCATAGAAGAACTTATATTGGAGCTATGCCTGGAAAAATAATACAAGCTTTAAAACTTGTAAAAAAATCCAACCCTGTAATCATGATAGATGAAATTGATAAAATTGGTAATAGTTTTAGGGGAGATCCCGCTTCGGCTCTTCTTGAAGTTTTAGACCCTGAACAAAATAAAGATTTTTTAGATCATTATCTTGATATACGATATGATCTTTCTAAAATTCTATTTATAACAACAGCAAATCAACTAGATACTATTCCAAGACCTCTTTTAGACAGAATGGAAATTATTCATCTTTCAGGTTATATTTTAGAAGAAAAATTGCAAATTGCATTAAAATATTTAATTCCTCAACAATTAAAAGCTCATGCTTTGGCTAGTAATGAAATATCTATTAGTAAAAATTCTATTAAAAGTATGATAGATAAATACGCTAGAGAAGCTGGTGTTAGAACTTTAGAAAAAAATATACGTAAAATTATGAGAAAAGTAAATTTAAAAATTGCTGAAGGAAATAAAGAGAAAATAAAAATCAGCGAAAAAAACATTGAAAATTATTTAGGAATTCCTATTTTTACCACTGAAGAACTTTATCAAAAAGAAATTCCAGGAGTAACTTTAGGTTTAGCTTGGACTTCTATGGGTGGTGTTACATTATATATTGAAGCTGTTAATATTAGTAATAAAGAAAGTGGATTTAAATTAACAGGTCAATTAGGGAACGTTATGAAAGAATCTGCTGAAATTGCACATTCATATATTAGATCTTATTTAACTAACGGTAAATCTTTCTCTAAAGAAAATAAAGAATTCTTTGAAAAAAATAAAGTTCATCTGCATGTTCCTGAAGGGGCTACTCCTAAAGATGGTCCTTCTGCTGGAGTTACTATGGCTCTTGCTCTTTTCTCTCTAGCTATTAATAAACCTGTAAAAAAAGGTATTGCTATGACTGGCGAACTTACTCTTACAGGCAAGGTCTTACCTATTGGTGGCGTTAGAGAAAAAACAATAGCAGCAAGAAGAGTTGGTATTAAAGAGTTACTTCTCCCTAAAGAAAATAAAAAAGATTTTGATAGGCTTCCAAACTTCTTAAAAGATGGTATCACTGTTCATTTTATTGATTATTTCCAAGATGTTATAGATGTTGCATTTTAAAAAAATAGAGTGGATCTAAAATCCACTCTATTTTTTTATCTCTATTTCCTTTATTAAATTCCCATCTAAATCCTTTACTATAAATTTATTATTTTCAAATATCCCATAACTATTTTTGTTTCCATTTTTAGGAAGAGATATTGACCCTGGATTTAATATATATATACCATTCTCTTCTATTGCTAAAGGAATATGAGTATGTCCATAAATTAAAATATCATTACTTTGAATATTTGGCATATTATCTTTATTGAATATATGACCATGTGTTGCAAAGATTCTTTTCTCATTCCATAAAATAGTAGAATAATCTCCCATTATAGGATACTCTAAAAGCATTTGATCCACTTCACTATCACAATTCCCTCTTACAGCAATTATCATATTTTTTAAGGGATTTAATAAATTAACAACTTCTTTAGGATTATATTCCTCAGGTAAATCGTTTCTTGGACCATGATAAAGTTCATCACCTAGTATTAATAATAATTTTGCTTCTTCTTTCTTAAAAGCATCTAAGACTTTCTTTAAATAAAAGACTGATCCATGTATATCTGACATTACAAAAATTTTCATAGTACACCTCCTTTTTTATTATACATTATTTTTTTTATTTTTTTAAAGGAAAATAAGAGTTATTTATTAATAAAACTATACGAATTAAAAATACATTGCCTTTTTTTTGCTTTAGATGTATAATTCGTATATTAAGACTTAATTTTGTTAAATTTAAGTTAAATTTAGGAGGTTTTTTTTATGGCACACAGAATTAATGAAGATTTATGTATTGGTTGTGGAACTTGCGAATCAATCTGCCCAGTTAGCTGCATTTCTGAAGTAGAGGGTGGAAAAAGAAGAATTAATGAAGATGAGTGTATTGATTGTGGAGCTTGCGCTGGTAGCTGCCCAGTTGAATGTATCTCTCCTGCTGAGTAGTTTACACATAACTAAGGATCATTAAATGATCCTTTTTTTTTGGGAGGTTTTATGAAACTTATTTTTAATGTTAAAATTGATGCTATTGGTATTTTTATTGAAAGACCTAATCGTTTTATTGCTCATTTTAAACTTCAAGATGGAACTATTGCTATTGCACATGTTCATGACTCTGGAAGAATAAAAGAACTCCTTTTTCCTGGAAATAAAGTTCTTTTAAGAAAAGCAATTGATATCTCAAAAAGAAAAACTCAATGGGATGTTATTGCTGCTCTTTCTGATGATGGTGAGGAGGTTCTTATTAATTCTTCAATTCATAGATATATCACTGATAATTTTTTTAAAGATTTCTCTATCTCTCCTTTTGGAAAAGTAGATTCAATAAAAGCTGAGGTTAAATATGGGAAAAGTAGATTAGATTATCTATTAATAAAAAATAATGAAAATATATTTATAGAAACTAAAGGTGTTTCTTTAGTTGAAAATAAAATTGCAACTTTTCCTGATGCTCCAAGTATCAGAGCTACTAAACATTTAAATGAATTAATTCAACTTAAAAAAGAGGGCAATCGTGCTGTTATTTTCCTTATTATTTTAAAGGATGCTGATTACTTTGTCCCTAAAAAAGATACTGACCCTATATTTTTTGAAACCTTCTATGAAGCTTTAAGTGAAGGTGTTGAAGTTTATCCTATTCAATTTTATTTTAACAATGGAAACATATTTTTCAAAAATAAAATAATAAAAATCTTAGATAAATAATATTTTTAGATTTTCATTCATTTTTTTTTTTAAACTTTTTATGGTATAATAATGGTAAAAAATGTTTGGAGGTCAATGTGGAAGATAAATTTTTAATAGAATCTTTAAACAGCTTATTAAAAGATGATCTTTTTAAGATTTTAGCAAAGTTTAATATAAAACTTGCTAAGAGCACTGTTAAAGGTAAATTAGTAGATAAAGTTGTAGAGGTTTATCAAAAGAATTCTGAAACTTTTTTAGAGATATTCTCTAAAGATACAGTTCTTTTTTTAGCACAATATAATAAAAATAATAATAAAGTAAGTGAAGAGGATTTCTCTGAATTTGAAGAATTTTTAATTCCTCTTCAAAGTTTTGGACTAATTTCTAAAAATGTAATAAAAGAAAAAGATAATAATCACTTTGAAATTTCAATTTGGTTTTTAGAAACACTTAGCCAAATCTCTAATACAGAAGATGGGAAAAAAACTGTTGATCACAATCAAGAGTTAGAAATGTTAATTCTTGGTATGATTAGATTTTATGGTGTTATTTCTGAAGTTCAATTATTAGAGCTTTTAGCTAATACTTTCTCTGATATTTCTCTAGAGAACATCCATTCTTTTATTGAAAAAAGATGGATTTTAAATATATTTATTGCTCAAATTGCTGATGAAAGTACAAATACAATCTATTTTGTTGCTGACTCAGTTCATGAGCCTGTAGATATTCTTCAAGAGATGATAAAATATCCTGAATTAGAATATAAAGTGCTTACTAATGAAGAATATAAAAATTATTGGAACTATTTCTATCTTGAAAAAACTCAAGATGTAGCAGATCTTATATCTCTTTTATTATCTCATAAATTACAAGGAGCTCAAATAGGATTTGAAATTACATCTATAATTGATAAGATAAAAAATAATATTACTATTAATGATATTATTAATGATTTCAATCAAAGAGTAACTTTTGATTCATTAGAATCTGGACAAGTATTTACAACTGTTGTAACAAATATTGCAAATACCTTACCTTTATGGTCTTTAAAAGGGCACTCTCTTACTGATATTAATGGAACTATTACTGCACCTAAGCTAACTAGAACTGTTAATAAAATTGGAAGAAATGAGCCTTGTTCTTGTGGTTCTGGTAAAAAATATAAAAAATGTTGTGGAAAATAAAAAAAGCCTAGCAATTAGCTAGGTTTTTTTATATGGGTTGTTTATTTTTAAAAGTATACAATAATTATATAGTATAATCTTAATATTGTCCACTACTCTTTTATAATATTTTTTATCCATTTGTCTATATTTTTTTTTATAACTTCTTCTGAAAACATTAAATCAACTGCTAATCCTATAAATTTACCATTAACTTCACTTCTACTCTTTACGTATTCATAGTCATTTTTATTTGTTTCACCTATAATTTTGGCATCTTTATCTTTTAAAAAATCATATAAATCTCTTAATCCATTTATAAAAGTTGCAGCATAAAACCCTCCATTTCCTGTTCCACAAAGAGCAAATTTTTTCCCTTTTATATTTTCACTCTCTAAATATTCTAAAACTTTATTCCATTCTTTAGGTAAAGCTCCAGCTCCATATGTTGGCGTTAATAATATTATTAGCTCATACTCTTTCATATTTTTATATTTATTATGTATATTATAAATATCACACATTATTTTATTTTGTTCCTCTACTTCTTTTTTTATTAATTTTCCTATATATTCTGTTCTTCCTTTTAATGTTGTATAAAATATACCTATTTTTTCCATACATTTTCTCCTATTATCTGATATTTAATTTATTATAACACTATTTTTTCATAAGAATTATTATTTTTCTTTGACATCATTGATATTCTTTGTATAATATAAAGAAAACTTTAAGGGGTGTTTCATGAATTTTTTAGACAATTTTTTTCAAATTAGTCATCGTAACAGTACTGTTAAGCAGGAAGTTATCGGTGGAATTACGACTTTTTTAACCATGGCATACATTATTTTCATTAATCCAGCTATATTGAGTGAATCTGGAATGAATAAAGGTGCTCTTATTACTGTTACTATTTTATCTGCAGCTATTGGTACTCTAATTGCAGCACTTTTTGCTAATGTTCCTTTTGCCTTAGCTCCTGGAATGGGATTAAATGCCTTCTTCACATATTCACTAGTTATTGGTAGAGGAATTCCTTGGGAAACTGCACTTGGAATTGTTTTCTTATCTGGAGTATTTTTCTTTTTCCTTTCCATTGGTGGAATTAGAGAAAAAATAGCTAACGCTATTCCTCTCTGTTTAAAAATATCTGTTACTGGTGGAATTGGTCTTTTCATATCTTTTATAGGTTTAAAAACACTTGGAGTTGTAATTCCAAACCATGCAACTATTATTGGCCTTTCAAAATTTAATTCACAAATATTAATCGGTATTATTGGTCTTTTCATTGCTATCATTTTAGAAATTAAAAAAGTTAAAGGTGGTATACTTTTTGGAATCATTACATCTACTGTTATTGGTTTCTTTACAGGTGATACCATTCTTCCTTCATCTATAATGTCGATGCCTCCTAGTATTGCTCCAATAGCATTTAAATTAGATATCTTAGGTGCTTTAAAGCTTTCTCTTTTAGGTCCAGCATTTTCTTTTATGTTTGTTGACTTATTTGATTCTTTAGGAACTCTTATTGCTTGTTCTAAAGAGATTGGGTTAGCTGATAAAAATGGTAAAGTTAAAGATTTAGGAAAAATGCTATACGCTGATGTTACAGCAACTATTATTGGAGCTACATTAGGTACTAGTACTGTTACTACACTATCTGAAACAGCTTCTGGTATTGCTGCTGGTGCTAAAACAGGATTAGCTTCTGTTGTAACTGCTTCATTATTTATTCTATCACTTTTCTTTACACCATTAGTTTCAGTAGTTCCTTCTTTTGCTACTGCACCTGCTCTTATTATTGTTGGAGTATATATGTTTAAAAATATTTGTGATCTAGATTGGAAAGATTATAAAACACTTTTCCCATCTTTCATTACTATTTTAATGATGCCTTTAACATATAGTATTAGTATTGGATTAGCCTTTGGTTTTATCTCTTACATTGTTATTCATGTTGGTTTAGGAGACTTTAAAAAGATAAATCCCACACTTATTTTTATTGGAGCTTTATCTGTATTAAGTTTAATTGTATAAAAAAAAGCTGGAAAAATTTTCCAGCTTTTTTATTTATATATTACATTCCAGCCATTTTTATTACTGCATCTGGTCCTATTGGGAATCCTGTCATCATCCATATTGCTAGGAATATTGACCATCCTACTAAGAATGCCATCGAGTAAGGAAGCATCGTTGAAATTAACGTTCCTAAAGAAGCTTTTTTATCATACTTTTGCATAAATACTATGATCATTGCAAAATATGACATTAATGGAGAGACAATGTTTGTTGATGAATCTCCTATTCTGTATGCTAACTGAGTAAATTCAGGTGTATATCCTACTCTCATTAACATTGGAATAAATACAGGAGCTAATATTGCCCACTTTGCTGAAGCTGATCCCATAAATAAGTTTAAGAATCCAACTATTAAGATAAATCCAATTATTAATGGAATTCCTGTAAATCCTGTTGCTTCAATTATATTTGCACCTTTAACAGCTAATATAGTTCCTAGATTAGTATAATTAAAATATGCTATAAATTGAGCTGCAAAGAATACTAGAACAATATATCCAGCCATTCCTTCAAACGATTTAGTTAACATTCTCATTACATCTTTATCATCTTTAATCGTTCCAATTGATTTTCCAAAAGCTAATCCTGGAATTGCAAAGAACATTACTATTATTGGTACTAATCCTTGTCCTAAGAAATTTTTTCCTAGTGCAAAATATAAAGGTACCATTAATCCTAACATAATTACAGTAGCTAAACCTGAACATCTAAGAGCTTTTTTCTCCTCTGGAGAAACCTCTTGAAACTCTAACTTTTCTTCTCCCTCATATTTACCTAATCTTGGTTCTACTATTTTATCATTAATAAATGTTCCTATTCCTGCAATAATAAATGTTGATACCATCATAAAATACCAGTTTGCTGTTGGTAAAACTTCATAATTTGGATCAAGAATTCTTGCAGCCTCTGTTGAAATTCCTCCTAATAATGGATCTATTGTTCCTATTAATAAGTTAGCTGAAAATCCTCCAGATACTCCCGCAAAAGCTGCTGCAAGTCCTGCTATTGGGTGTCTTCCAAAACTTAAGAATACCAATGCTGCAAGTGGTGGTAATACTACATATCCTGCATCTGATGCCACGTTAGACATAATTCCTAAGAATATTATCATAACCGTAACTAAATGTTTAGGTGTAGATAATGCAACTTTCTTTAATAAAACAGCCATAAGTCCAGATCTCTCAGCTATACCTATACCTATTATAGCAACTAATACTGTTCCTAATGGTGCAAATCCAGTAAAGTTCTTAACCATTGAAGTAAATATATAATTTACTCCCTCTTTTGACATTAGTGATTTAACAGATATAACCATTTCTTGTGATTTCATAGTTTTACTATTAATTCCTATAAAATCAACTGACCATCCTAAGGCATGACCAATTCCAGATATTATTATTATTGCCACAGCTAATATTGCAAATAACGTAGCTGGGTGAGGTAATGCATTTCCTCCCTTTTCAATTACATTTAAGAATTTATCTACAAAACTCTTTTTTTGCTTTAATTCTGCTCCCATATTTCCCCCTATTTTTGATAATTTTTCTAATGAATAAATTTTCAATTGTAGATAAAGGGTATCATATATTTAATTTTTTTAAAAAGATTAATAATATATATATCGTATAAAAATTTTATATAAATAGCTTCTTCTGCAGAATTTAAGAACGTTATTTTCTATTAAAGAACGTTTTTTAATTTACTTTATAATTTTAAACTCTTTAGAAATATTTGTTAAAACTCTATATCCATCTTTTGTTATTAAAATATCATCCTCAATTCTAACTCCACCAAAATCAGGTAAATATATTCCAGGTTCTATTGTAATTACCATTCCCTCTTTTAAAACTTTATTTTCTGATTTAAAAGATATAAATGGATATTCATGAATTTGTAATCCTATTCCATGTCCAAGGCCATGACCGAAAAATTCCCCATACCCCTTTTCACTTATATAATCTCTTGCAACTTTATCTAATTCATGAGTTGTCATTCCTGGTTTTATCTCTTTTATAGCTCTTTCATTGGCTTCTTTTACTATATTATAAATCTTCATATGTTTTTCTGATGGATTCTCTCCTATATAGAAAGTTCTTGTTATATCCGATGCATACCCTTTATAAAAACAACCATAATCTATTGTTAAAAATCCTTCCTCTATTAACTTATCACTTGCTACTCCATGAGGTAATGCTGATCTTTCATTTGAAGCTACAATTATATCAAATGATGATTTAGAAGCTCCTAACATTTTCATTTGATACTCTAACTGAGCTACAACTTCAATCTCTTTTATTCCTATTTTAATTTTAGGTATTGTCATTTCCATAGCTTTTTCTGCAACTTTAATAGATTCCTCTATAATAGCTATTTCCTCTTTTGTTTTAATTTCTCTACTATTTAAAAAAGTATCATCTAAATTTATATACTCTAATTTTGGAAAGTTTTTCATAAATGAGTTCAATTGATCTATTGTTACACTTTGATTTTCAATTCCCAATTTTTTAATATTATTTGCTTCTAATAATTCACCTATTTTTTTTAAAGTTGATATATTTTCACAAATAAGTTCAAATCCTTTAGGTTCTACCTCTTTTTTTCCTTGCTCAACATATCTAAAGTCTGTTATAAAATATTTTTTCTCTTTTATCAAAAGAGCAACTCCTGTAGTTCCTGTAAATCCAGTTAGATATCTTACATTTAATAAATTTGTAATTAATACTGCTTCAATCTCTTTTTCTGCCATCATCTTTTCAGTATTCATAATCTCTCCTTTAAAAAATTATTTTTCCACCACCGATTACTAAATCTTTATAATAAATAACCAAATGCTGACCTCTTGAATTTTGTGGATTTTCTTTTTCATACTCAAAATAAATCTTATTATTTTCTTTTATTAATTTTCCTTCTAAACCTAAACTTGAAAATCTAGGTTTCCCAATTAATATTAAATTTTCTACCTCATTAAAATCCACATGGAGTACAAAGTCATTAAGTTCTATTCTTTTTTTATTTAATTTATCATAATCTCCTAAAATAATCTCATTACTTTCAGGTATTATATCTATAATAAAGTAAATTTTAGAAAATAAAATTCCTAACCCTCTCCTTTGACCTATTGTATAAAGTTGATACCCTTGATGCTCTCCTAAAATATTTCCTTGTTCATCTTTATAATAACCCTTTTTCACTTTATCTTTCAAATGTTTTTTTAAAAAATCTATATACCCCTCTTTTGCAAAACATATTCCTTGACTATCTTTTTTATCATGAATCTCAATATTATACTCTCTAGCTTTTTCTCTCACTATAACTTTTTCATATTTTGCAAGTGGAAAAATTAATCTACTCAAAGTTTCACTTTTCACTCTATAAAGCATATACCCTTGATCTTTTTTCTCATCCTTTGGTTTCATTAATAATGTTTTATTAAAACTATTTTCTTTACTTATTTTACAGTAATGACCTGTAGCTATATAATAAGCATTATTTTCATTAGCTATATCTATTAATTTTTTCATTTTTATTATTTCGTCACAAACTACACAAGGTGACGGAGTTAATCCTTTAGAATATTCATCTATAAAATATTTTATTATTTTTTCTCTAAATTCATCTATAATATCTAATTCAAAATGTCTTATTTTTAACTTTTTAGCTAAATTTCTTGCATCTATTAAATCTTGAGATTTTTTTTGTTCTTCGCTACAAATTAAAGTTACACCAATCACTTCATATCCCTCTTGCTGCAACATATATGCTGAAGTTGAAGAATCAACTCCACCACTTATTCCTAAAACTACTTTTTTTCTATCCATATTCTTCCTTTGCTCTATTTTTTTGAGATATGTATCTCTCCAATATTATATTTTTTTATTTCATTTCCAACAAATACTTCTAACATTCCATCCTCTAATATTTCTCCAGCTATTCCACTCTCTTCCTTACCTATTCCAACAATATCTATTCTTTTTCCAAATAAATAGTTTGATTGGTTTATTACCTTTAACATTTCATCCCATTTTCCAGCCACAAATCTATAAAAATCCTCATAAGCATTTTTTACTATTTTATATATTAACTCTTCTACATCATAAGTATTTCCACTTTCACTTTTTAAAGAGATTGCTATATCTTCAGCTTCTCCAAATTTACAGTTATTAATATTCACTCCTATTCCTATTATAAATAAATCTCCAACTCTTTCTATTAAAATTCCACTTAATTTTCTGTCATCTATATAAATATCATTTGTCCATTTAAATTTATAATTTAATAGTTCTATCTCTTTAAGTGTTTTTAATAAAGAGTATCCCATTACTAAGGATAGTTTCATATATTCTTTTTCTGGAAGAAGAGTATCATACTTCACTGCAAATGAAAATAAAGCTGCTCCCTCTTCTGATACCCATTTATTTCCTCTTCTTCCTCTTCCAGCACTTTGTATTTTTGCTATTGCTAAATCTCCATCTTGAAGATCCTCTTTTTCTCTTAAAAATTTATTTGTAGAATCGATTTCGTCAAATTTATATACTCTCATTATAAACCTCCTTAAATTAAATATACTGTATAAAAAAATTAGGCAGAATAATTTCTGCCTATTATTTCTTAATCTTGATAACCTTCAGGATTATTCTTATGCCATTTCCAAGCTGTTTCTATAATGTTTTCAAGAGAACTATATTTTGGCTTCCATTTTAATTCTTTCATAGCTTTTTCTGAACTTGCCACCAACTTAGCTGGATCTCCCTCTCTTCTTGGAGATATCTCTGCTGGAATCTCATGTCTTGTCACTTTTCTAGCTACATCTATTACCTCTTTTACTGAGAATCCCTCTCCATTTCCCAAATTATAAATAGTGCTTTCTCCACCTCTTTGTAATCTATCTAAAGCTAGTATATGAGCATTTACTAAATCCATAACATTTACATAGTCTCTTACACAAGTACCATCTTCTGTTGCATAATCGTCACCATATATTGCTATTTTTTCTCTTTTTCCTAAAGCTACTTGTAAAATTATTGGGATTAAATGACTTTCAGGATTATGATCCTCTCCTATCTCTCCTGTTGAATATGCTCCTGCTACATTAAAATATCTAAGTGCTGTATATTTTATTCCATATGCATAATCATACCATTTCAACATTTTTTCAACCATTAGTTTACTCTCTCCATATGGATTAGTTGGATTAGTTTCATCACTTTCTAAAATCGGTATGTTTTTAGGTTCTCCGTATGTTGCTGCTGTTGATGAGAAAACTATTTTGTTAATATTATATTTTTTCATTACATTTAATAAATTCATAGTTCCCATTACATTATTTTCAAAATATTTTGCTGGATTTGTCATACTTTCACCAACAAGTGAATCTGCTGCAAATTGTATAACTCCTTCTATTTTATTATCTTTAAATACTCTATTTAAAAACTCTAAATCTCTTAAATCACCTAGAACTAATTTTACTTCTTCTGGTATAGCATCCACATGTCCTGTTTGTAAGTTATCTAATACAATAACCTCTCTTTTTGCTTCAAGTAATGCTCTTACTGCATGGCTTCCTATATATCCTGCTCCACCACAAACTAATATTGCCATAAACTTTTCCTCCTCTAGGGTTTCTTTAGATTATATTTATTTTTTTTCTCTCAGTCAACAATTTTCCTATGCTTTTATCATATACTTTATTTAACTATTAAATAAAGTATATGATAAAAGCTAGAATTAAATCTAGCTTTTAAAATTATCTTATTTTATTAAGTAATCCCATTCCATAAACTGGACCTGTATGAGCAGCTAATGTAGCTCCTATTTCAAATCTTCCTCTATAGTCAAGTTTCTTAGTTTTTTCTGCAATACTTCTCAATTGGTCAGCACTTTCTAACTCTTTACGTGTTCCACCCCAAGTTGTATACATAATTAATGAATTTTTTTCATTTTTTATTAGTTTTTCCATATAAGACATTGCTCCTCTTTCACCCAAAGCTTTTGTCTCAATACATACTTCACCATTTTCTAATTTTAATACTGGTTTTATTTTTAAGAATCCACCAATCATTGATGATGCTCTTCCTATTCTTCCACCCTTTTCTAAATATGCAAGTTCTTTAACAACAAAGTATACTTTCATTTTATTTTTATTTTCATCAATCCACTCTATAATCTCTTCAAAAGAACTTCCCTCTTGAACCATTTTTGCAGATTCTAAAACAATATGAGCTAATGCAAATGTTACTGATCTTGAATCTACAATTGCTATGTCATCCTCTTTATTTAGCATTCCTCTGGCAACTCTTGCAGCTTGTTGAGTTCCACTTAATTTACTAGAAATATGTATTGAAATTATTTTCTTATACCCTTTTTCTAATAATCTCTCATATAATTCTTTAAATTCTGCTGGAGATGGCTGAGAAGTTTTAGGGATTACTCCATCTTTTAATAACTGTCTCCAAAATTCACCTTTTGAAATATCTACTCCATCTCTATAATATGTATCCCCTGCCATTTTAATTTTAAGAGGTATAATATCAATTCCTAGACCTTTTATCATATCTGGTGTTAAATCCGACGTCGAATCTGTTACAATAGCTATTTCAGGCAATTCAGGATTCCTATTAGTTATATATATATAGTATTGATAATTTTCTTGTCCAATTACTATATCATTATATTTTACTGCAGTATTTATATCTTTTAACATTTTATTTGCTTTCTCTGTAGAACCTTTTCCTATACAAGCAAATATATTTAAGGATTGAGCATTTAAACACTCTTT
>SAMEA5043656__coassemble_89_pt1 | contig 22813 bp, 24 predicted proteins | sample SAMEA5043656__metabat2_low_PE_002 | metagenome-assembled genome bin SAMEA5043656 (sample SAMEA5043656) | Gadus morhua | reverse complement strand
CGACAAAATTGTCGCAATAAAATTAAAAGACGACAAAATTGTCGCAATAAAATTAAAAGACGACAAAATTGTCGCAATAAAATTATTAAAAGAAAAATGAAATAAAAAGGGAAATATGGTATAATGATAAAATAAAATATAAAAGAGGTAATTATGGAATTTAAAGTTGAAAAACAAGAAGAATTAATGAAATATTTAATTGAAAATTTAAAAAAACAGAGCAGAACAAATATAAAAACATTATTAACAAAAGAGCAAGTTTTAGTAAATGGACAAGTTCAAACAAAATATAATTATTTACTAAATGAAAATGATATTGTTGTAATTGATTGGAAAAAAAATAGAAATGATAAAACACCAAAAGGGATTAGAATAGTATTTGAAGATAATGATATAATCGCTGTAGAAAAAGAAAGTGGAATTTTATCAATATCTACTGATTCAAAGAAAAAAGAAAGAACTGTATATAGTTTACTTATGGATTATGTTAAAGGAAGAAATCAAAAAGACAGAGTTTTTATTGTTCATAGACTAGATAAAGACACTTCTGGAATTATGATTTTTGCTAAAAATGAAAAAATAAAAGAAGAACTTCAAACTAATTGGAAAAATTTAGTTGAAGAAAGAGAATATGCCGTAATTGTTGAAGGAAAAATAAAAGAAAAATCTGGTCAAATAAAATCATTTTTAAAAGAAAATAAAGCTTTTGTAACATACTCAGTAAAAGATGATAAAACAGGTGGAAAATTAGCTATTACAAATTTTAAAGTTGAAAAAATAAAAGGAAAATATACATATTTAAAGGCTTCTTTAGAAACTGGAAGAAAAAATCAAATAAGAGTTCATATGAGTGATTTAGGTCATCCTGTAATAGGAGATAAAAAATATGGTTCTCAATCAAATCCATTAAAAAGATTAGGACTTCATGCTTATACATTAAAATTAGTTCATCCAGTTACAAATGAAAAATTAACATTTATTTCAGAATTACCTGTTGAATTTAAAAGAATAATAGGAGAATAAAATGAAAAATATAGATGATTTAAAATTTTTAAAAGTAAAAATAGAAAAACATCCAACTAAAAATACTATGTTAGAATATTTAGAAAAACCCAACGCAATAGCATCGCTAATTTTAAATAAAGATTTAACAAAAGCTTTATTAGTAAAACAATATAGACCTGGAGCAAAGGGAATACTTTTAGAAATACCAGCTGGAATAATAGAAAATGGTGAAAATCCTATAGAAACTTTATATAGAGAAATTAGAGAAGAGACAGGATATGAACAAGATGATTATAATGTAATATATAATTCTACTGAACCATTAATTTTATCCCCTGGATATACAACAGAATCATTATATATTTATATAGTTCAATTAAAGAATAATAATATCCTTCCTAAGGAATTACTTTTAGATGAAGGTGAAGATTTAGAACCAATTTGGATTAATTTAGAAAAATTAACTTCTATAACATTAGATTTTAAAACTCATTACTCATATTTATTATATTCTAATTTGAAAAAATAAAAATAGCGACACCCCATTACACTATAATTGTTAGTGTAATGGGGTGTTTTAAAGTTCAAAAAATTGTAATTCTAAAATTGTGTTTTTTAGTAGTTTTATTCCTTCTTTTATATTTGTTTCAGAAATTTGAGCATAATTTAGTTTGATATAATTATCTAAATTAGAAGAATAAATATATCCAGGAACAATAAGAGTTTTTTTTCTTAATAATTTTGTATATATAGCTTTTCCAGAAATATTATGAGGAAGTTTTATCCAAATACTTAAACCACCTTTAGGTGTGAAAAAAGATATATCAGATATTTTTTTAAGTTCATAAATAATGAGATATTGGATAGTTTTATATTTTTTTCTTGATAATAGCATTTGTTTTTCAATTAAATTTTCATTTAATAAATGAGCAAATGCCTCTTGATATAGAGTAGAAGAATCTAAATTAATTAATTTTTTTAAATTTAAAAAATCTATTAAAATAGAGCTAGGAATGATACAAAATCCCAATCTAAATCCAGGCATAAAAATTTTGGAAAAACTTTTAATATAAATAACATTTTCATCATTCAACGATCGTATGGGATAAGGATAATTATTTGTATAAAAAAGATCTGCTGATGAATCATCTTCTAAAATAAAAAAGTTATATTTTTTAGATAATTCTATTAATTTTTCTTTTTTCTCATTAGAAATAGAAATTCCAGTAGGAGTTTGAAAATTACTCATAAGGTATAAAAATTTTATTTTATCTTTTTTTAAAATGTATTCTAAAGATGAAAGACAAATTCCATCACTTAAAATTGGAACTTCTTTAATTTTAGCACCCTGTTTTTTAAATGTATTAAGAGCACCTAAATATGTTGGTTTTTCTACAACAACAATATCTCCTGGAAAAATTAATGCTTTGCTAATAATGTCAATTCCTTGTTGTGCTCCAGAAAGAATGTGAATATTATCAACTGAACTTTTAATATTATATTTTTTCAAATAATTGAATATAGAAATCCTTAAATTAGAAGAACCTAAAGGTCCTGAATGAATAAGTGCTTTTTCTTTATCTCTATTTAAAATAAAGTTAATAGAATTTTGAATATCTTTTACAGGTAGAAAACTGATATTAGGTGATGAATTTATAAAATCAAATTTAATATCTTCTGAAAAATATTGATATAAGGTATCTTCATTTTCAAAAGATAAATGATCATTGTTTTCATAAATAGTAGAATAACAAATAAAAAATCCACTTCCAGGTTTACTTTCAACATATTTATACTTTTCAAGTTCTAAATATGCTTTAACAACAGTATTTGTACTTATATTTAAAGCTTGAGCAGTTTGTCTAATAGGTGGTAATTTTTCTTTTATAGTTCCATTTTCTATTTGTGTTTTAAAAAAAATAAAAAGATCTAAATAAATATTTTTAGAAGATTTTTTTATATATGAATTGAAAATATTTAGCACAATAACACCCCCGTAATTGTATTAATACAATTTCTAATGTTTGTTTGTAAATAAAAATAAAATATGACATACTAATTATAACATGTAAAAAAATAGGGGGAAGTGTTTTGAATAAAAAAAAGATATTAATAGTTTTATTTTTAGTTTTTTTCAACATAGCATTTGGAATTGAACAGAGAGAAATAAAGGTAGCATTAGGATATAAAGGAAGATCCTCTGATCCGCAAAAACATACAGATAGCTCAACACTTGCAATTACTAAACAAATTTATAACAACTTGTTTTATTTAGACAAAAATACAAAAATCCAACCAGAATTGGCTGAAAGCTATAGTATTGATAATAATAATAATTTAGTAATAAAATTAAAAAAAGGAGTTTTATTTCATGATGGAAGTGAATTAAATGCAGATGTAGTGATAAAAAGTTTAAAAAGAAATTTATCTATTCCAGTAACGAAAGTTTTAGTGGAACCTATAGAAAATATTGAAAAAATAGATAATTATACAGTTTTAATAAAGCAGAAATTCAATCCACAGCTAGTTTTACACAATTTAACACATTCATCATTAGCAATTATTAAAGAAAATAATAATAAAGAAAGTGAAATAAAGTATATAGGAACAGGAGCATTTAAATTAGAAAGTTGGGGAATAGGAGAAAAAGTAGTTTTATCAGCATTTGATAATTATTATAAAGGAAGGCCTAAAATAGATAAAGTAACATTTGTAACAATCCCAGAAACTTCTAATAGATATATAGCTTTAGAAACTGAAGAGATTGATATTGCATATGATATTTCAGCAATTGATGTTAAAAATTTTCACGAAGAAAATAAATTAAAATTAATTAGTAAATCATCATATGGAACAGACTTCTTATCTATAAATACATCAAAAGCTCCATTAAATAACAAAAAATTGAGAAAAGCTATTCAATATGCTATAGATAAAGATGCAATAAATGAAATCGTTTTTGAAGGAACATCTCAAATAGCTAACTCGATATTAACTCCGTCAACATTTGGATATAATAAAAATATAAAAAGAGTTAATATGAATATAGAAAAGGGAAAAGAAATTGTAAAAGCTTATGGAAAACCAGTTAAAATAGATTTATGGATATATGAAGATCCATCAAAATATCAAATGGCTCAGGTTATTCAAGCAAACTTGAAAGAGATAGGAATAGAGGTAACTATTCAAACTCTAGAATTATCTTCTTTTTTACAATTTTCAGCGAATGGGCAACATAATGCGTTAATAGGATTATGGTATGCAAGTACTGGAGATGCAGATTATGGAATGTACCCATTACTTCATTCATCTTCAAAAGGAGCAGTTGGAAATAGAAGTTTCTATTCTAATAAAGTGGTTGATAACTTATTGGATGAGGCAAGAAAAACAAAAGATATAAATAAAAGAAAAGATAATTATAAAAAAGTTCAAGAGATAATAGAAGAAGATAATCCAATAATTCCAATAGTATATAAAATGTATAATGTCGGTTTAAATAATAAAATAGAAGGATTTGAATTTAATCCAAATGGAAATCACAAGTTAGAAAATATAATAATAAAAAATTAGGGAAACCTAATTTTTTTTTGTATTATATGTATATTAAGTTAATCTAGGAGGATATGATGATTAAAGCTATAGCTTTAGATTTAGACGGTACGCTATTAAATGATAAAAAAGAAATAACAGAGGAAAATCAAAAAGTCTTACAAGAGTTAAATAGATTGGGATATGAAATAGTTATTGCTACAGGAAGAGCATATTCAGCAACAAAAAATCTTGTTAAAAATTTAAATATTCCTTTAGACATTGTTTGTTATAATGGAGCAAAAATTGTATCTTTAGAAGAAGATAAAGTGATTTTTGAAGAACCTTTAGATGAAGAGATAGTAAAAAAATTAATAAATTTATCACATGAAACTAAAACTCATTTAAATTTATATCAAAATGAGACTTGGTATGTAGAGGATGATTTAAATTGGGAAACAGAATATTACTCTAAATCTATAGGGATGGATGCTATAAAGAAAGATTTTAAAACTTTTAAAAATCTTAAAATGACAAAAGCTTTGTTTATAGATGAAAATGAAAAATTAAAAACATTAGAAATTAAATTAAATGATCTATTTGGAGAAAATATATATATGGCTTTTTCTCAAGAAAAATATTTAGAGGTTTTAAATAAAAATGTAAATAAGGCAAAAACATTAGAAAAGGTTTTAAATAGTAAAAATATATTAATGAGTGAATGTATTGCTTTTGGAGATGCAGAAAATGATATAGAAATGATAGAAGGCGTAGGTTATGGAGTAGCAATGGGAAATGCTACAGAAAAAGTGAAAAAAGTAGCAAAGGACATAGCTGACACTAATCTAGAAAGTGGTGTAGGGAGATTTTTAAATAAATTAATATTAGAAAAATAAAAAAAGGGAAATTTAATTTCCCTTTTTATACGTTTTCAGATATAGCCCAAGCAATAGTTTCTTTCATTTGATTATAGTTTCCTAATCTTTTTAATTCTACCATTTCTCCAAATAATTTCAATTCAAAATTATGTAAAGATTCAATATTTTCAGTAAGATTAACACTTCTTCTTCCAAAAGTTAAGTTTCTTTTTTCTTGTTCACCGTTAATTAATACAATTAACATTCCTTTATTAAATCCAACAATTTGAACTTCTTTAATTTTTTCATAAAATTCATTTTCAACTTGTCTTTCTTTTCTTGCTTCAGCATTTACTCTTTTGTTTTCAGCTCTTCTTCTATCATCTTTATTTTTTACAATTCTTGCAGCTTTTTTCATATTTTTAAGTTCACTGTATTCTGTACCTTTTGGTTTTGTTTTACTAATAATTTTCATTTTTCACTTCCTTTTAATTATTTATTTTATCTCTATATTATAAGATGTTTTTCAAATTTTTACAACAATTTAAAAAAAAATTTGACAAATTAAGAAAAATGTAATAATTAATTACCAACAAAAATGTTCGCGAGAACAAAAGAAAGGTGAAAGATGATAACACAAGAAGATTTAGCTAAAAAACTTGGATTAACGAGAACAACAGTAGCTAGAGCCTTAAATGGAAGTAAAGATATTAAAGCTGAAACTAAAAAAAGAATTTTAGACTTAGCTGAAAAAGAGGGTTATCAAAAAAACTATTTAGGAAGTTATTTAGCTGGAAAGGGTAAAAAAAATATTTATGCATTAATTGTTAAATCTTTAAATGAAGAGTATGCAATTCAAATAAAGAAGGGGTTAAAAGATATTCAAAAAGAATTGGAAGACTTTGGATTTAAAATAAAAATTTTAGAAACAGATATAAAAAATATAGATGAACAAATAATGAGTTTAAAAAATATTTTAACTAAAAATATAGATGGATTAATAATTGCTCCTTTAGATAAAGAAAAAATAAAAAAAATTTTAACTCCTTATTTAGATAAAATTAAAATAGTTACTATAGGAGAAACAATAGAAAATGAAAATTTATTTATTGAATCAGGATATTATAAATCAGGAAGAGTTGCAGGAAATATTTTAAGTACACTTATAAAAAAAAATAAGAAAATTTTAATTTTTGATGGAGGAGATGACAGAATTTCTTCAAAAAAATATTTAGAAGGATTTTTAAGTCAAATAGAATTTAGTTTATTAAAATATAAAGAACCAATTTTTATAGAAAATATGCTAGAAAATAAAAATAAGCTTAAGGAATATATTGATGAGGATATAGATGGAATATATTTAAATAGATATGCCCCAGAAATAATCGAATATTTGAAAAGTGAAAATATTATAAATCTAAAAATTGTAACAAATGGATTTAATAAAAAAATAGAAAAGATGTTAAACAATAAAGATATTATAGCAACAGTATCTGAAGATTTTTATGAACAAGGATATTATGCAGGTAAAAATTTATTTGAAATTTTATATAAGCCAAATTTAAAAAAACCTCAAAACTATACAACAAAAATTAATATATTATTCAAAGAAAGTTTAGTTAAATTGGGGGATTTAAAATAAAAAGAATAAAGGGAGGAAAAATGAACAGAGTATTAAAAGTAGCAGGTTTGACTTTAGTTTTTGGAATGGTGGCTTTTGGAGCAAATGAAAAAGTATATGAATTGAAATTAGGAATGGTAGCAAATACAAGTTCAAATGAGTATAAAGCAGCAGAACAATTTGCAAACAATTTAAAAGAAAAATCAAATGGGCAAATAATATTAAATATATTTCCTGGAGGACAATTAGGAGATGATAGATCTGTAATGGAGCAAATGTCAGCGGGAGTAATTGACATGGGATTTGCAGAGATGGGAAGATTTAATATATTTTTTCCAGAAGCTCAAGTTTATTCATTACCATATGTAATAGAGGATTTTGCTCATATGCAAAAAGCTACATTTAATACTGAATTTGGTAAAAATCTTCAAAAGAAAATAAAAGATAATTTAAATATAGAGATACTATCTCAAGGATATAATGGAACAAGACAAACAACGTCAAATAGAGCTATAAAGACATTAAAAGATATGAAGGGAATGAAATTAAGAGTTCCAAAAGCAGAAGCAAACTTAGAGTATGCTAAAAATACAGGAGCATCTGCAACTCCAATGGCTTTCTCAGAAGTATACTTAGCTCTTCAAACTAACTCTGTTGATGGACAAGAAAATCCATTATCAGCAATAAAAGCACAAAAATTCTATGAAGTACAAAAATATTTAGCAATGACAAATCATATATTAAACGATCAATTATATATGGTAAGTGGATCAACTTTAAAGAAATTACCAAAAAATTTACAAGAAATCTTAAGAGAAGAAGCTGAAGTAGCAGCAAAATATCATACGAAATTATTTGTAGATGAGGAAGCAAGTTTATTAGGTTATTTTAAAGAAGAGGGAGTAGAAGTAACAAATCCTAAATTAGATGATTTTAGATCAGCAATGTCTCCATTTTATAAAGTCTATGTAAAGAAAAATGGAAAAGTTGGACAAAAAGCATTAGATGAAATATTGTCAGTAAAATAATAAGAAAATGAATAGGAGTTGGAAATGAATATAAAAAAGATTATTGGGAATATAGAAGAGATAGTAGGGGCTATTCTATTTATTATGATGTTTATAACACTTGTTGCTCAAATTTTATTTAGACAGGTTTTTAATTCGCCTTTAATATGGAGTGAAGAGTTAGCAATATTATTGTTTGTATATATAGGAATGCTTGGAGTAAGTATAGGAATAAAATATAGACAACATGTATTTATAGATTTTTTATATAATAAATTTACAGGAAAAGGATTGAAAATAGCAAATACTTTTAACCAATCAATTGTATTTATATCGTTGATAGCAATGATTCATATTGGACATAAGTTATATTTAAGAAAAAAAATATTTACTTTAATCGCTCTACAAATATCAGCAGGATGGATGTATATTGCACTTCCATTAATTTCATCTTTAATGCTTTTTAGATTTTTGAAAGTTGTAATGGAGGATTACAAAAATAATAAATTTATAATATCTCCAAAAAAAGTAGAAAAAATGGCGGTGAAAAATTCATGATAACAGTATTTACTTTTCTTTCGTGGTTTGCATTAATTTTTGTAGGAGTTCCTGTAGGGTTTTCATTAGTATTTGCAACATTACTATTCTTTGCATTAACAGATTGGAATGTAGTTTATTTTGTAGGTGCGTTACTTGTAGATAGTTTAGATAGTTTCAGTTTGTTAAGTGTTCCTTTTTTTATTCTAACTGGAGTTTTAATGAATAGTTCGGGAATAACAGAAAGAATTTTTAGATTTGCAAAAGCATTACTAGGACATTATACAGGTGGAATGGGACATGTAAATATATTTGCAAGTTTAATTTTCTCAGGAATGTCTGGATCAGCCTTAGCAGATGCTGGAGGGCTAGGACAACTTGAAATAAAAGCTATGAGAGATGAAGGTTATGATGATGATATATGTGGAGGATTAACAGCAGCTTCTTGTATAATAGGACCTCTTGTACCACCAAGTATAACTATGATTATTTATGGAGTAATAGCCGATCAGTCTATTGCAAGATTATTTTTAGGGGGGTTTGCCCCAGGAATAATATTAACAATAGCATTAATGGTTATGAATTATTTTATTTGTAAAAAAAGAGGATATAAAAGAGCTCCAAAGGCTTCAATGGAAGAGAGATGGATATCTTTTAAAGAATCTTTTTGGGCACTATTAACGCCATTTATAATTATAGGTGGAATATTCTCAGGATATTTTACTCCAACAGAAGCGGCAGTAATTGCAACTTGTTATTCTATGATCTTAGGAATATTTTTATATAAAGAGTTAACTCCAAAAAGTTTTGTAAAAGATGTAATTGAAACAATAAAAATAAGTGGAGTTACAGTTTTAATGATTATGGGTGTAACTTTTTTTGGACAAGTTATTGCAAGAGAACAGATTTCTATGAAAATAGCCGAAGTTTTCTTAACTTATGCGAAATCACCTTTAATGGTATTAGTAATGATAAATTTATTATTAATATTCTTAGGTACATTTATAGAAGCTTTAGCTTTACAAGTTTTAGTACTTCCAATGTTAATTCCAGTTGTAATTCAATTTGGAATAGATCCTGTATTCTTTGGGGTTTTAAGCACATTAAACTTAATGATAGGAATATTAACTCCACCAATGGGAATGGCGTTATTTGTAGTATCTCGAGTAGGGGATATTCCAGTAAGTACCATAACCAAAGGAGTAATACCATTATTAGTTCCAATTTTTATAACCTTAATTTTACTAACTCTTTTCCCAGGGATAGTATTATTTATACCTAACCTAATACTTGGAGCATAAATGCCTAATATAGATTTGTCTTTAGAAAAACTAAAGGAATATAAGGGAGCAAGAGAGATACCAGAAGACATGAATATTTTTTGGGAAGAAAATATAAAAAAATTAAATGAAAGTGAAGAGAGAATAGAAATTCTCTCTTCACAATTTAAAAGTCCAATTTGTAATTGTTATGATATATCATTTTTAGGAATTGATGGTATTAGAGTATATGCAAAAATGATAATGCCAAAAATAATAAAAAAAAGAATACCAGCTATTGTTGAATTTCATGGTTATGGTGGAAGCAATGGTGATTGGAGTAGACGACTTCATTATTCTAGTTTAGATGTTGCTTATTTTATAATGGATTGTAGAGACCAAATGGGTAAATCTGGAAAAGAATATTTTAGAACAGGAAATTTAACTAGAGGATTACTTGAAGGACCGGAGGAACTATATTATAAAAAAGTATATTTAGACGCACTTAGACTTATAAATATAGTGAGTAACTTAAATGAGATTGATGAAGAACATATACTTACTTTAGGATATTCACAAGGAGGAGCATTAGCCTTAGTTTCAGCAGCATTAAGTAAAAAAATAAAATCGACATTTGCAATATACCCATATCTTTGTGATTTTAAAAGAGTTTGGGATTTAGATTATGGTGAATTTGCATATCAAGAATTAAGAGATTTTTTTCGATGGTATGATCCAATGCATAAGAATGAAGAGAAATATTTTAAAACATTGGACTATATAGATGTTAAAAATTTTGCATCTATGATAAAAGGAGATGTAACAGTTGTATCTGGACTGATGGATAAAGTCTGTCCACCATCTGCACAATTTTCTTTATACAATAGAATTATTAGCAAAAAACAACAATTAATATATCCTGACTTTGGTCATGAAAATATAAATGGGCTAGAAGATGAGATTTATAATTGGGTATTAAATACCTTGAATAAATAAAAAAACAAAAAAATTTGGAGGAAGCAATGAAAGGATTATATTCAGCATTATTAATATCATTTGATGAGAAGGGAAATTTAGACGAAAAAGGAACTAGAAATATCGTAAGATATAATATAGATGTAATGAAAATGGATGGTTTATATGTAGGAGGAAGTACTGGAGAAAACTTTATGATACCTACAGAAACTAAGAAAAGAATTTTTGAAATAGTAAAAGATGAGGCTAAAGATAGTATAAAATTAATAGCACAAGTTGGATCAATTGATTTATATGAAGCAGTAGAACTTGGAAAATATGCAACAGAATTAGGTTATGATTCATTATCTGCAGTAACACCATTTTATTATAAGTTCGATTTTGAAGAGATTAAAAATTATTATATGACAATAGTAAATGAAACAAATAACAATATGATAATATATTCAATTCCATTTTTAACTGGAGTAAATATGAATGTTGAGCAATTTGGAGAATTATTATGTCATGACAAAATAATTGGAATTAAATTTACTGCAGGAGATTTCTATTTATTAGAGAGAGTTAGAAAGGCATTCCCTGATAAGCTATTATTTGCTGGATTTGATGAAATGTTATTGCCAGCTGTTTCTTTAGGAGTAGATGGAGCAATAGGAAGTACATACAACGTTACTGGTAAAATAGCAAAGGAAATTTTTAACTATACAAAAGAGGGTAAAATAGCAGAAGCTAGAGAGAAACAAACATATTTAAATGATATTATTGAAGCAGTATTAAAAAATGGATTATATCAAACAATAAAAGAAATTTTAAAATCAAAAGGAGTAGAAGCTGCAGGAAATTGTAGACTTCCAATGAAAAAAATATCAGCAGAAAAAATAGAAATAGCAAAAGAAATAGGAAGAAACTTCTTATAGGAGAAAATTATGTTTATAGTAGCAATAGATATTGGTGGAACAGATATAAAGTATGGATTAATTGATGAAAATGGAAAAATTTTGTATTCATCAAAAATAGATACAGAAGCAAGAAAAGGAAAAGAAGAACTTTTAAAGAAGATATTCAATATAGTTGAAAGTTATCAGATGAAAAATTTGATTTCAGGAATTGCAATATCAACAACAGGACAAGTGGATGGTAAATTAGGTAAAGTTGTAGGAGGAACTGATTTAATTCCAGGATGGATAGGAACAGATGTTGTAAAAATATTAGAAAAAAAATATTTAGTTCCTGTAATAATTGAAAATGATGTAAATTCAGCAGCGATAGGAGAGATGTGGTTAGGAGCAGGAAAGAATGATAATAATTTCCTTTGTTTAACAATAGGAACAGGAATTGGAGGAGGAATAATTCTCAATAGAGAATTATTCCTAGGAGAAGGAAGTGTAGCCGCTGAATTTGGTCATATTCAAATAGAAAAAAATGGTAAACATTGTGCTTGTGGAAAGAAAGGATGTTATCAAACATATGCTTCAACAACAGCATTATTAGATTTTGTATATGAAGAATTAGGAATCAGAATAAATGGATTAGAATTTTTTCAAAGAGTAAAAAATGGCAATAAAATTGAGAATGAAATTTTAATAAAATGGATAGATTATTTATGTGATGGATTGAGTTCATTAATTTATATATTTAATCCTAAAAAAATAATATTAGGTGGTGGTATTTCTAAACAAGGTGATTTTTTAAAAGACATAATAATAGAAAATTTAAATAAAAAGTTGATGAAAAATTATTTAGACATTTTAGAAATAAAAATGGCAGAATTAGGAAATGATGCGGGTTTATTGGGTGCTACCTATATCCTTTTAAAAAAAATAGAAAAAAATTATTAAAAAAAAACATTGACAAAATTTTTTTTTCAATTTAGAATGTAAAAACAAAAGTTCAATAACATAAATAAAATAAATGAATCGGATGAAGATATAGGGAGAGAGCTAATAAGCCACCGAAGAAGTAAATCTTTCAGGTAATATGACTAACATAACAAGGACCTATATTGGACGAACCTCTGGAGAGACTCAAAAGAGCACCGAAGGAGCAAACCTAAATAATATAATTATTATTTAGACTAAACTCTCAGGTAAAAGGACAGAGCAATTATGCATTAGATTATTTTTTTGTATAATTCTTTTTTAATTCCAGAAGGTATTTTTTTTTAATACCTTCTTTTTTATTTGGTTTAGATTTGTATGTAATATGAACAAACAATAAAAAAGTAGGAGGATTTAAAATGTATGAAATTGTGGTAAAAATTAATAGTTTTTTGTGGGGAAATTTTTTGATTATTTTATTATTAGGAACGGGTTTATATTTTAGTTTGAAGTTAAGATTTGTTCAAGTTAGAAAATTTGGTGAAGGTGTAAGAAAAGTAACAGGTGGATTAAATTTAAATGGAAAAGCAGCTGATGAAAATGGAATGTCTTCATTTCAGGCTTTGGCAACAGCTATAGCAGCACAAGTAGGAACAGGAAATTTAGCTGGAGCAGCAACAGCATTGGCATCAGGAGGACCTGGAGCAATATTTTGGATGTGGGTAAGTGCCTTTTTCGGGATGGCAACAGTATACGCAGAAGCAATATTAGGTCAAGTTTTTAAAACAAGAAGAGATGGACAAATAACAGGGGGACCTGCTTATTATATAGAAAAAAGTATAAGTCATAAAGGATTAGCAAAAATTCTAGCATGTTTTTTTTCTGTAGCATGTATAGTGGCTTTAGGATTAATAGGAAATGCAGTACAAGCAAATTCAATTGCAGTAGCGTTTGATACTGCCTTTGGAATATCACCAGCATTAGTTGGGATAGGAATAGCTATTCTTGCTGGATTTGTTTTCTTTGGAGGAGTAAAAAGAATAGCCTCAGTAACAGAGAAATTAGTACCAATTATGGCAGCTGCTTATATTATTGCATGTATTATAATTTTATTTATAAATTATAAAGAAATAATGCCTGCATTGACATCAATATTTGTTTCTGCATTTGATCCACAGGCTGCATTAGGAGGAGCTATGGGTGTTACAGTTAAACAAGCTGTAAGATATGGTGTGGCAAGAGGGTTATTCTCTAATGAGGCTGGTATGGGTTCTACACCTCATGCTCATGCAATAGCAAAGGTTGCTCATCCAGGAGAACAAGGAATAGTAGCTTTTATAACTGTTTTTATTGATACATTTGTTGTATTAACTTGTACAGCATTAGTTATTTTAACATCAAAAATACCTCTTCATTCAGCAACAGGTATTGTATTAACACAAAATGCGTTCAGAGATACCTTAGGTGGAATGGGATATGCCTTTATAGCTATATGTTTATTGTTCTTTGCATTTTCAACAATAATTGGATGGTATTTCTTTGGTGAAGCTAATATTAGATATTTGTTTGAAGGTGAAAAAGCGATCAATGTATATAGAGCGTTAGTAATGATTATGATAGTATTTGGATCATTATTAAAAGTTGATCTTATTTGGCAACTGGCTGATATGTTTAATGGAATGATGGTTTTACCTAACTTAATTGGATTATTAGCTTTAAGAAAAGTAGTTAAAGATTCAATGGTTGATTATGAAAAATTAGATAATTAATAAAATAAATAGGATTGTTTTTATCTATGTAGTAAATACTTATATAGCATCATGATGTGAGATCTAGATAAGGAGGAATACATGATAGAGTTTAAGAAAGTTTCAAAATCCTATGACAAAATAAATTATGTTTTAAAGAATATTGACTTTACAGTTAAAACTGGAGAATTTGTTGTTTTAGTTGGTGAATCAGGATGTGGGAAAACGACAACTATGAAATTAGTCAATAGATTAATAGATTCTTCTGAAGGAGAAGTAAGAATAGATGGAGAAAATGTAAGAGAAGTAGATCCAATTATCTTGAGAAGAAGAATAGGGTATGTGATTCAAAAAGAAGGTTTGATGCCACATATGACAATAGGAGAAAATATTGAACTTGTTCCAAAGTTACTTAAGTGGAGTAAGGAAAAAAGAAAACAAAGAGCTATGGAACTATTGGAGCTATTAAGTTTAAATGCAGATATTTATTATGATAAATATCCTCATGAACTTTCAGGAGGGCAAAAACAAAGAATAGGAATAGCTAGAGCTCTTGCTATAAATCCAGATATAATATTAATGGATGAACCTTTTTCTGCACTAGATCCTATAACGAGAGAGAGCATCCAAGATGAAATATTAAAATTACAAAAGGAACTTGGAAAAACTATTATCTTTGTGACTCATGATATGGATGAGGCAATAAAGTTAGGAGAAAAAATAGCTTTTTTAAAAGATGGTGAAATTATTCAATATGGTACACCAGATGAAATATTAAAGAATCCAGCAACTGATTATGTAAAGCAATTTGTTGGAGATGACAGAATGTGGAAAACACCATCAAAGCTACTTGTTTCAGATATCATGTCTAAGAATTATAGAACAATAGAGGGAAGAGGAAACCTGTCTCGAGCCTTTAATTTACTACAAACACATGACACTGATTTCTTAATTGTAACTCAAAAAGAGGATGGATATCACAGTGAGCCAATAGGGTTAATATTTAGAAAAAATTTAATTTCTGGTATAGAAAATAAAAATACAAGAGTACGGGAAATAATGTACACAGATTTTGAAACGTTAAACAAAGATAATAATTTATTAGAAGCCATAGATAAAATGGCAAGTATAAATGCTCGTGTTATCCCAGTATTGAATAAAGAAAATAAATTAGTGGGAGTTGTGACTAATTTAGGATTAGTAGATGCAATAAATGGAATAGCACCTACAAATTAAAATAAAAAAAAATTAAAAATAAAAGAACTAGTATACAGGCTTGAATACTAGAAAAATGGGAACTCTTAAAGAAAAAAAAGAGTTCCTTTTTTTTTTGGAATAAAATAAAAGTTGACAAAAATTAAATAATGAGGTATTAATTATGGTGTGAATAAGAAGACATAAATACAAACTTTAAGAACCGTTATAGAACACAAAATATCGAAAAAGGTGATAGCGTGAAGAATATAGTTATAGGTACAGCAGGTCATATTGACCATGGAAAGACATCTTTAGTAAAAAAATTAACAGGAATTGATACAGATGTTTTACCTGACGAGATTAGGAAAGGTATAACTATAAATATCGGATTTTCGTATATAGATAATCCCCGTGGTGGGAAGATAGGTATTATTGATGTTCCAGGTCATGAGAAATTTATAAAAAACATGGTTGCAGGAGCAAATGGAATTCAATATCTATTAATGGTAATAGCTTGTGATGATGGAATAATGCAGCAAACTATAGAACATTTTAATATCTGTAAATTTTTAGGAATAAAGTATGGAACGATTGTATTAACAAAGAGTGATTTATGTAGTGGTGAAAGAATTGAAGAAGTAAAAGAAGAGATAAGAGAATATTTTAAAGATTCATTTTTAGAAGGAAGTGAGATATTTGAAACTTCAATAAAAAATATAGAATCTTATGATAACTTAAAATCTCATATTATCGAACAAGTAAATAAGATAAATTTTGCAACAGAAGAAGATAAAAATTTTAGAATGTCAGTAGATAGAGTATTTGGTGTAAAAGGATTTGGTGCAGTAGTAACAGGAACTTCTCAGAACAACAAGGTGAGTATTGGAGATTCTGTAATGATTTATCCTAAGAAGATTAAAACAAAGGTTAAATCAATAGAAAATCATGGGAAATCTTTAGAGGTATTAGAAGCTGGTAATAGATGTGCGTTAAATTTAAGTGGAATAGAAATAAGTGACCTATCAAGAGGAGATATATTATCTAAAAATTTTAATTTAGAGAGTAGTAAAAGAATAGATTGTTATTTACAATTATTAAAAACTTGTAAAAGTTTAAAAAATAATTCTCAAGTGAGATTAAACATAGGAACTAAAGAGATTTTAGCTAAAATAAAAATCTTTGGAAAAAATAAATTGGATGGTGGAGAGTCTTCATTTATTCAGTTAGAGTTAAAAGAAGAATTTGTAGGATTAAAAAATGATTTGGGAATTTTAAGAAGTGTTTCTCCTATTCAAACATTGGGAGGAATCAGAGTTATAAATACATCTGGAGAGATAACGAAAAGAACAGATGAAGAGTACATAGATAAATTAAAAGTTTTATCTAATGGAGATTTATTAGAGCAGATTAAACTTTACTTAAAAGAAAAACGAGGAGTTTTGGTAACATATATAGATTTATTAGAACATTTTAGTTTTTTAAATAATATTTCAGAAGATACTAATTTATTAAATAATATAGATATTGAAGTAATAGAAGAAAATAATGAAAAGTTTTATGTATATAAAAAATATATTGAAGATTTAAAAATAAACATAAAATCTTACTTTGAAGATTTTTATAAAAATAATTCATTAAAGTTGTATTTACCCAAAGCTGAGATAAAAAATAAATATTTTAAAAATATAAAAGGAAAAGATTTTAATACATATTTAAATTATTTAGAAAAAATAGAATTTTTAAATATATTAGAAGATAAAATAGCACTTTTTAATCACAAAGTTACTTTAAATAAAGAACAAAAAAAATTAAAAGATGATATTTTAGTAAAATATAAAGACTATGGATTTAATCCAGAGAAAACTAAACAAATTTCAAATTTGTTTTTAAATAAAAAAGAGTTTGATAATATGGTTTATTATCTTATAGAAAAAAAACTCCTTGTATTTTTAGGAGATGATACAAATATATTAGCAGGATTCTATAAAGAATCAGAAAAAAAATTAAGAGAATACTTTCAACTAAATAAAGAATTGAGACTAAAGGATTTTAGAACATTTTTGGAAACAAATAGAAGGATGGCATTATTGATTTTAGAGAAATTTGACTCTCTAAAGATTACTCAAAAAATAGATGATTACAGAATTTTAAGGAGTTGAAAATGAAAACAGTATTAGTAACTAACAATCCTTTAACAGAAAAAAATGTTTTAGAGCTTGATAAAGTTTATTTAGATGATAAGACATATTTAGATGTACTTTGTTATGTAAGGGATGAAATACATAAAGGAGCTAAAATCCTAACACATCCATTAACAAGTAGTATTAAGCCTGGAGAAACACCATATAAAAGCATTTTAATAGAAAGACCGACGGAAACTGAATTAGATTTTAATTCATTAACTTTAATAGAAAATTCCATAGAAGTGGTTAAAAAATTTTTAGTGAATACTAGAAACAGAAAAGCATATACAAAGGAGATCTTATTTGATTTCCAAACTATAGATTACTTAGTAATAAAAAGTGGAATAGAAAGTATGGGAGGACTAAAATGAGTAAAATTTACGACACACTGATTATCGGTGGAGGACCAGCAGGATTAAGTGCAGCTTTGTATGCTTCAAGAAGCAAAATGTCAACATTAGTGTTTGAAAAAGCAAGAATGGGAGGACAAATCGTTATTACTGCTGATGTAGCAAACTATCCAGGATCAGTTTGTAAAGAAGGGGCAGAGCACCCAACAGGACCTGAAATTGTAGCAAGAATGGTACAACAAGCTGAGGATTTTGGAGCTCAAAGAGTAATGAAAGAGATAAAAAAAGTAAATCTATCAGATAAAATAAAAACTATTGAAACAGCAGATGGAGAAATTTATCAAGGTAAATCTATAATCTTAGCTACTGGTGCAGTTCCTAGAAAATTAGGATGTATAGGTGAAAAAGAATTTACTGGAAAAGGTGTATCATATTGTGCAACTTGTGATGCTGATTTCTTTACAGATTTTGAAGTGTTTGTTGTTGGTGGAGGAGACTCTGCAGTTGAAGAAGCAATTTACTTAGCAGATTTTGCAAGAAAAGTAACACTTGTTGTTAGAAAACCTTTCTTTAGATGTGCAAAATCAATAGAGGAAAAAGCATTAGCTAATCCCAAAATTGAAGTTAAATATAATACAGAATTATTAGAAGTAAAAGGTGATGGAATTGCTGAATCAGCGATCTTTAAAAATAATGTAACTGGTGAAGAGTATGAGTATTTCGCTCCTGAAGAAGATGGAACATTTGGAATATTTATGTTTGTAGGTTTTGATGCTAATACAAATTTATTTAAAGATGTTATAACAGTTGATAATAGTAATTTTGTAATAACAAATGATAATATGGAAACAAATATACCTGGTGTATTTGCTGCTGGAGATTTAAGAGTGAAAAGTTTAAGACAAGTTGTAACAGCAACAGCAGATGGAGCTATAGCAGCAACAATAGCTTATAAATATATCAAAGAAGAGTTTGAAAAATAAAAATTTAATATAGATCTTAAAACTAATATACAAAGGAGATGAAAAAATGTTAGAAATAACAAAAGATAATTTTGACGAACTTGTAAAAGAAAGTAAAAAGCTAGTTTTAGTTGACTATTTTAGTGATGGGTGTGAGCCTTGTAAGGCTTTAGTACCTCACATTGAAGAGTTAGGAAAAATTTATGGAGATAGAATAGAATTCTACAAATTTAACACTTCAAAAGCTAGAAGATTAGCTATAAAAGAGAAAGTTTTAGGATTACCAACAATCACTATTTATGAAAATGGTGAAAAGAAGAACGAATTAACAAAAGAGGATGCAACTAAAGAAAACATAGAAAAAATGATATTAAAATCACTATAATTTAATTAATTACATAATTAAGGAGGAAACAAACTTGCGTCTAGAGATCGGAGAAATCAAAATCAAAGACATCATATTTGGTGATGTGTCAAAGGTTGAAGAAGGAGTTCTTTATATCAACCAAGAAGATATTAAAAAGATAGTTATGGCTGATGATAAAATTAAGTCATTAAATATCGAGATTGCAAAACCTGGGGAATCAGTAAGAATCACTCCAGTAAAAGATGTAATTGAGCCAAGAGTAAAAGTTGAAGGTAACGGTGGAGCATTCCCTGGTATCTTATCTAAAACTGAAACTGTAGGATCAGGAAGAACTCATGTTTTAAAAGATATGGGTGTTGTAACTTGTGGTAAAATTGTAGGATTCCAAGAAGGAATTATTGATATGCAAGGTCCAGGAGCAGATTATACTCCATTCTCAAAATTAAACAATTTATGTTTAGTAATTGAGCCAAATGAAGGATTAGAGTCTCACGTATATGAGGCATCTGTTAGAATGGCTGGATTAAAAGTATCTGAGTTTATTGGTAACTTAGCAAAAGAAGTTACTCCAGATGATGTTTTAACATATGAAACTAAGCCAATATTTGAGCAAGCAGCACAGTATCCAGACTTACCAAAAGTTGGTTATGTATATATGCTTCAAACACAAGGATTACTTCATGATACATATGTATATGGAGTAGATGCAAAGAAAATAATTCCTACAATATTATATCCAACTGAAGTTATGGATGGAGCAATAATTAGTGGAAACTGTGTATCAGCTTGTGATAAAAATACTACATATCATCACTTAAATAATCCAATTATTAAGTCATTATATGCAAAACATGGAAAAGAAATTAACTTCATGGGAATTATTGTAACAAATGAAAATGTATTTTTAGCAGATAAAGTTAGATCATCTGATATGACAGCTAAATTATGTGAATATTTAGGTCTTGATGGAGCTATTGTTTCTCAAGAAGGATTTGGAAATCCAGATACAGATTTAATTATGAACTGTAAAAAAATAGAAACAAAAGGAATTAAAACAGTTATCGTAACTGATGAATATGCTGGAAGAGATGGAGCTTCTCAATCTTTAGCAGATGCTGATAAATTAGCAGATGCAGTTGTAACTGGTGGAAATGCTAATGAGTTAATCACATTACCTCCAATGGATAGAATCATAGGAATGACTTCATATACAGATACTATCGCAGGTGGATTTGATGGATCATTAAGAGAAGATGGAAGTATAGTTGCAGAGATTCAAGTAATCACAGGAGCAACTAATGAATTAGGATTTAACAGACTAACAGCTAAAAGCTATTAATTAAGTAAAATTATATATATAAAAAAATAAAAATTATTTTTCGAGGAGGAGAGTTAATGAGTATTATAGAGAATAAAAAAGTAATAATCATTGGTGACAGAGATGGAATCCCTGGGGAAGCTATCAAAGAGTGTGTAGAAACTGTAGAAAATGTTCAGGTGTTATTTGCTGCAACAGAATGTTTTGTCTGAACGGCAGCGGGAGCTATGGATTTAGAAAATCAAAAAAGAATCGAGTCTTTGGCAGGAGAATTCGGTCCAGAAAATATAGTAATATTATTAGGAGCAGCAGAAGCAGAAGCATCTGGTCTTGCAGCTGAAACAGTAATATCAGGAGATCCAACATATGCAGGTTGTCTTGCAGGTGTAGAGTTAGGATTAACTGTATATCACGTTTTAGAAGATGAGTTTAAAAATGCAGTAGACCCAGCGGTTTACGATGAGCAAATCGGAATGATGGAGATGGTATTAGATGTACCTTCTATCGTTGAAGAGATGCATGAAATGAGAAAAGGTTGTAAATACCTATAATTTTTAAGAATTAAAAAATTTACAAACTGCCGTAACAAAAAATCCATAGAATCCAATATAACCTAGGTTAGGTTATTAAAAAACAAAATTTTCTCTAGTAAGAGAAACCTTAAACTACAGAAGGGGTGTCAGATGTCTAAGATAAGAGTTGTACATTACATAAACCAATTCTTTGCCAATATTGGTGGAGAAGAAATGGCGCATATAGAGCCAGAAAAGAGAGCTGGAAAAGTAGGACCTGGATTAGGTTTAGAAAAAGAGTTTGATGGGAAAGCGGAAATTGTAGCAACTATTATTTGTGGAGATTCATATTTTAATGAAAATTTAGAAGTAGCAAAAGCTAGAATTTTAGATTTAATTAAAGCAGAAAATCCAGATATATTTGTAGCAGGTCCAGCATTTAATGCAGGTAGATACGGAGTTGCTTGTGGAACAATGGCAAAACTAGTTCAAGAAGAATTAGGAATTCCTGTTGTTACTGGAATGTATATTGAAAATCCAGGTGTAGACATGTTTAGAAAAGATCTTTTCATTGTTGAGACTAAAGATTCTGCAGCAGGGATGAGATCAGCATTACCAACAATAGCTAAATTAGCATTAAAATTATATAATAAAGAAGTTGTAGATTGTCCTGAAACTGATGGATATATCTTAAGAGGAATGAGAAAGAATTATTTTGCTGATAAAGTTGGAGCAGAAAGAGCTGTAGACATGTTAGTAAAAAAATTAAATAAAGAAGAGTTTAAAACTGAATATCCTATGCCAACATTTGATAGAGTTGAGCCAGGAAAAGCTATTAAAGATCTAAGTAAAGCTAAAATTGCTTTAGTTACTTCTGGAGGAATAGTTCCAACTGGAAATCCAGATAGAATAGAAGCATCATCTGCATCTAAGTATGGAGAGTATTCTATAAATGATATGGGACAAACAGCTCATGGTGGATATGATCCAACATATGCAAATCAAAATCCAGATAGAGTTTTACCAGTTGACGTATTAAAAGATATTGAAGCAGAAGGTAAAATTGGAGAATTATTCCCTTACTATTATACAACAGTAGGGAATGGAACATCTGTAGCAAACTCAGATGCTTTCGCAACAGAAATTGCTAAAAAACTATTATCTGAAGGGGTGGACGGAGTAATCTTAACATCTACTTGAGGAACTTGTACTCGTTGTGGAGCAACGATGGTAAAAGCAATAGAAAGAACAGGAATCCCAGTTGTGCATATTTGTACAGTAGTACCTATTTCACAAACTGTAGGAGCAAATAGAATAGTTCCAGCAGTAGCAATTCCTTATCCTCTTGGAAATCCATTAGTAGATGCGGTTGAAGAGAAGAAATTAAGAAGAGCTATTGTGGACAAAGCGTTAGAGGCATTAACAATTGAAATAGATTCTCAAACTGTATTTGAAAGATAAGAAGGTGGCTGAAGGAAAGAAGTGTCTTCCCTTCAGCCTTTTTTCATAAAAATTAGGAGGTTTAATAATGAGTTATGCTGTTTTAAAAAATGTGGGATATGCGTTAGTT
>SAMEA5043656__coassemble_86_pt1 | contig 23499 bp, 17 predicted proteins | sample SAMEA5043656__metabat2_low_PE_002 | metagenome-assembled genome bin SAMEA5043656 (sample SAMEA5043656) | Gadus morhua | reverse complement strand
ACAGGAAACTTTGCTCATAGTAACGTAACAAGTGAAACATTTAATGTAGCATCAAAACTTATGGCTATAGGAGTTAATAATAACAAAATAGTAAATGATTTTTTTAAATCAAAATCAATGGAAAGAATAAAGATATTAGGAAAAGCTTTAAGTGATATGAAGTTTGTATCTGGAAAAAAATTAGTGTATTTTTACTTACCTTATGAAACATTAAAAGAGATAGGAGCTAGTAAAGACGATACTGAAGGTGTTGTTGAAGAGATTATTAATTTTAATGAAAGTGAGGTTTCTCTCTTTTTAAGAGGAGAGCCAAATGGATTAATAAAGGGTAGTATGAGAAGTAAAAGAGATAAGGATGTAAATGCTATAGCAGGGCTTTTTAATGGTGGTGGCCATATAAAGGCAGCAGGATTTACAAGTTCTCTTCCTTTTGATGAAATAGTAAAAAAAGTAGTAGAAAATTTATAAATAGTGTATAATCAAAAGAAAGAAGGAGGAGAGTTATGGGAGATTATGATATAGTTTTTTTAAAACCAACTAGATTTGAAGACTGTTTAAAATGTGTTGAGTACATTAAAGCAGAGAAAATAGTTCATATAAATTTAAGTGATTTAGATTCAGAAAAATCACAAAGAATACTTGATTTTATTAGTGGGGCAGTACATATTCAAGAGGGGCAAATAATTAACCCTGGAGATAAAATATATTGTTCAATTCCTAAAAATAAAAGTTATCAGTTAGAATATAAAGAGATATCTAAAGATATTTCAAATACAAGATTTGATGAAGAGGAAGAGATTATACCGAGATATAATAAAAAGTAAAAAAGGACCTAATTTTAGGTCCTTTTTTCATTAAAGATATTTTTAGTTTTTTATTCAGCCAATAAAAAAGCTTGACAACTTCCTATCCTCCCAGGGGGCTGCCCCCCAAGTACTTTCGGCGTTTACGGGCTTAACTTCCAGGTTCGAAATGTTACTGGGTGTACCTCCGTAGCTATTGCTGCCAAGCTATATATAGATAGTATCATAAAATTAAATGTGTGTCAATACAAAAAATAAAAAAAGGAACTAATTTAGTTCCTTTTTTCACTATTTTACAACGTTAAATGTTATTTTATCATTTTCATAAGCTATTTCTATAGTTTCTCTCTCTTTAACATCACCTTTTAAAATAAGCTTAGCAATCTCTGTTTCAATATATTTTTGAACATATCTTCTAAGTGGTCTAGCACCAAATTGAGGATCATAAGCTGATTTTGCTAAATATTCAGAAGCTACATCAGTTATTTGGAAATTGATTTTTCTTTCTTTTAATTTACTTTCCAAAGAACCTAAAATCTGTTTTACTATATTTTTAATCTCTTCAAGGCCAAGTCCTTTAAATAAAATAGTTTCATCAATTCTATTTAAGAATTCAGGTCTAAAATTAGCAAAAAGTAAAGAGTTAATATCATCTCTAGTTTTTTCATTTAAAGTTGGATCTTCCAGAATTAAGTGACTACCAATATTTGAGGTCATAATAATAAGTGTATTTTTAAAATCTACCATTCTACCTTGACCATCAGTTAATCTACCATCATCTAAAACTTGTAATAAAATATTAAAAGTATCAGGATGGGCTTTTTCAATCTCATCAAATAGAATAACAGAGTATGGTTTTCTTCTAACAGCTTCTGTTAATTGTCCACCTTCTTCATATCCTACATAACCTGGAGGTGCACCAATTAATCTAGTAACAGAGAATTTATCCATATATTCACTCATATCAATTCTAACAACAGCTTCCTCATTATCAAATAAGAAGTATGCAAGAGATTTAGCAAGATATGTTTTACCAACACCAGTAGGTCCTAAAAATACAAATGAACCGATAGGTCTATTTGGATCTTTTAATCCAGCTCTAGCTCTTAAAATAGTTTCAGAAACAGCTTTAACAGCTTCCTCTTGTCCTATAACTCTTTCATTTAAGTTTTGTTCTAAAGTTAAAAGTTTTTCCTTTTCACTTTCCATAAGTTTAGAAAGTGGAATACCAGTCCATTTAGAGATGATTTCAGAAACCTCCTCCACAGTAACCTCTTGCTTAATAAGTTTATTTGTAGATGAAGCTTCTTCAAGTCTTTTTTGTTCTGCTACTAACTCTTTCTCTAAAGTTGCAAGTTTTCCATATTTTAATTCAGCAAGCTTATTAAGATCATATTTTCTTTCAGCTTCTAATATTTCAAGTTTAACTTTTTCAATTTCACTTTTAATATCTTTTAATTTATTCATATCCTGTTTTTCATTTTCCCATTGAGCTTTTAAAATAGATTTTTTAGCTACTAAGTTTGAAAGTTCTTTTTCTAAAATATCAAGTCTCTCTTTAGAGTAAGGATCACTCTCTTTTTTCAATGCTTCTCTTTCTATTTCAAGTTGTAGAACTTTTCTAGTTAATTGGTCAAGTTCCTCAGGCATAGAGTCCATTTCTGTTCTAATCATAGCAGCAGCTTCATCAATTAAGTCAATAGCTTTATCAGGAAGCTGTCTATCAGGAATATATCTATTACTTAGAACAGCAGCTTCAACAATAGCTCCATCTGTAATTCTAATTCCGTGGAATACTTCAAATTTTTCTTTGATACCTCTTAAAATAGAGATAGTATCTTCAACTGTTGGTTCATCAACTAAAACAGTTTGGAAACGTCTTTCAAGAGCGGGATCTTTTTCAATATATTTTCTATATTCATCTAAAGTAGTAGCTCCTATAACCTTAATCTCTCCTCTAGCAAGCATTGGTTTAAGAAGATTTCCAGCATCCATAGCTCCGTCACTTCCACCAGCTCCAACAATAGTATGAATTTCATCAATGAAAAGAATAATCTCTCCATTTGAATCTTCAACCTCTTTTAGAACAGCTTTTAAACGTTCTTCAAACTCTCCTCTAAATTTAGCACCAGCTATAAGTGATCCCATATCAAGAGAGAATACTTTTCTATTTTTTAATGAATCAGGAACATCACCATTTAATATTCTTTGGGCAAACCCTTCAGCAATTGCAGTTTTACCAACACCAGGTTCTCCAATAAGAACAGGATTATTTTTAGTTCTTCTAGATATTATTTGAATAGTTCTTCTAATTTCAGCGTCTCTACCTATAATTGGGTCAATTTTCCCCTCTCTAGCTAATTCAACAAGGTCTCTTCCATATTTTTCTAAAACTTCATACTTAGTTTCAGGGTTTGGTGAGTCTACTTTTTTATTACCTCTAATTTCTAAGATGGCTTTTTCAAAGGTATCTCTATTAACTCCAAGGGAAGTTAAAAAAGATGTATTATCTAGTAAAGCCATGAATAAGTGTTCTACACTAATAAAAGAATCACCCATTTTTTTCATTAGATTTTGAGCTTCCATAATTATTTGGTTTGTTTTATTGTCAAGGCCAGTAGTTTGAGTTGCACCTTGAATTTTTGGTAATTTATCACAAAGATTTTCTAAACCTAAAAGCAATGAGTTAGTATTAACTCCCATTTTATTTAGAACCTTACCTATAAGTCCTTCTTTTTGAACAACAAGAGCTAAAGCTAAAATCTCAGGTTTAATACTTTGTTGCATATAGTGCTGAGACAGATTTTGAGCTTCTGTTAATACCAACATGGAATTTTCTGTAAAATCATTTGGATTCATAATTCATCACCTCTTAATTATTTTAAATTTATTATTTTATCTTCCTCCCCAATATCTCTAAGGTGCTCATTTCTTACACACTCAATAACATGGAGCATTTTCTTTTGTATGTGATCATAACCAACATCTTTAATATGAGGAAGAATACAATTTGAACAATCTTTAATTCCCCCAGCAGTATATTTAAAATTACCTCCACACTCTTTACCTAACATATATAGTGGACAGTAACAAAACATACAACTAAATTCTTCTAAGTTTTCCATTTTGTGACATGGAAAAAATTCGCAAGCTTTATTTTGATTAAATTTATAATTCATTTACCCCTCCATAAATTACTATTTTATCTTAATATACTCTTCTTAGAGAATAAAATCAAGAAAAAAACAAAAAAAAGTAGTTTAAGAAATTCTTAAACTACTAATTATTTAATACTATACATTTATTTCAATTGCATTATCTACAGGTTCACCAATAACAACTTTAAGAGCTACAAGAGCAACTTCTAATTGAGCTAAATCAGGTTCTTTAGTAGTAAGCCTTTGAAGTGCCATTCCAGGAGCAGCAATAAGTTTTACAAAGAAGTTATCAAGATGATTACTTGTATATCTTTGTAACTCATATGAGATCCCTGCAATAAGTGGCATAAAAATTACTCTTAAAACAACTTTAGTTAAAAGTTTCATTGTGAAAGTTGTAGGTGGTGGCAGTATAAAATCAAGTGAAGTAAAAACAATAATTGCAATAAACATAACAATAAGTAAAAAGCTAGTTCCACATCTAGGATGTAAAGTTGTAAATTTTTGTGCATTTTCAGGTGTTAAATCTAAGTGTTGTTCATAGGCATATATAGATTTATGTTCAGCACCATGATACTGAAATACTCTTTTAATATCTTTTGAAAAAGAGATTAAAAAGATATAAAGAACAAAGAAACTAAGTCTAAGTCCAGCCTCTAATAGATTACTGTGAACTCTATTATCTTTGAAAAGAAAACTACTAATCACAGAGGGAAGAACAATAAAAAGTCCTATTCCTAATGCCAATGAAAAAATAGTTGTCATAACAGCCTCCTTTTGAGATAGCTGCTCCTCTTCAACCTCAGCTTGATTAGCTGAAAATGTAAGCTCTTTAACTCCTAAAACAAGGGCATCAAATAAAGTGATAGCTCCTCTTAAAAAAGGAATTGTAGCAAGTTTACTTCTATTTTTAGATATACGTGTTTTTTTATAAACAATGTCACCGTCTGGTCTTCTAACTGCAGTAGCGAGAAGATCAGCATTTCTCATCATTACTCCTTCTATAACAGCTTGTCCACCAACGCTTGAAAATTTTTCTTTACTCATAATCACCATCCATTAGTTTTTAGATTGTATTTTTATCATATGGTTTACCAGAAGCACTAGGTGCCACTGCTTTACCAACTACTCCAGCAAGAGCTAGAAGAGTTAAGATATAAGGTATCATTTGAATAAACTGTGGTGGTATAAAGTGAACATGTTGTTGAATTAATGTTTGTGAAGCATCAGCAAAACCAAAAAGTAAACTTGCAAATAAAACTCCCTTAGGTTTCCATTTTCCGAAAACTAGTGCAGCAAGAGCTATAAAACCTCTTCCAGCAGACATCTCTTTAGAAAACTGACTAAGAGCTCCAATAGCTAAGTAAGTACCTCCAAGACCAGCAAAAACCCCAGACATAACAACACCAAAATATCTTACTTTATCAACGCTAATACCAACAGTATCAGCAGCAAGTGGATATTCACCAACAGCTCTCATTCTAAGACCTGTTACAGTTTTATATAAGAAATAGTTTGCCCAAATAGCAATTCCATAAATTACATATGTTAACAATGAAAAGTTAAAAATAACAGGAATTCTAGTTGCAACAGGACTGTTAGATGCTTGTTCAAATAAAACTCTAAGCATAAAAATTGTAAATCCAGAAGCAAAAAGATTTATAGCTACACCAGATACAGTTTGATTACCCTTATACTTTATACTTATAATAGCATGAATTAGGGCTATAAGTCCACCAGCTAATGCACCACCAATAATTCCAAGAACCCAACTTCCAGTATAGTATGATACAACAGCAGAAGCAAAAGCTCCCATTAACATCATACCTTCAAGTCCTATATTAACAACACCAGTAACTTCAGAAAACATACCACCAATAGCAGTAATTAGTATTGGAGCAGCTTGTCTAAAAGTTGCAAAAATTAAACTTATTATAATAGAATGCATTACTCAGCTCCTCCTTTAGATCCTTTTTCTAACCAAGATCTAATCATATTTTCAGCAGCAATTAATAAAATAATAATAGCTTGAATCATAATAACCATTTGGCTAGGAACATCAGTATTAAATTGCATAGATCTTCCACCAACTCTTAAAGCAGCAAAAAGAATAGCAGCAAGTAAAGCACCAATGGGATTATTTTTTCCAAGAAGAGCAACAGCTATTCCATCAAATCCATAAGAAGCCGTAAGTCCCGTTTTATAAGCATATTGACCAACTCCACCAAGAACTCTTTCAACTCCACCAAGACCAGCTAAGAAACCAGAAATACCTAAAGTAACAATAGTTATCATTCTAACGTTTATACCGTTATTTTCAGCAGCAGTAGGATTGAATCCTACTGCTTTAACGTGATATCCTAGAATTGTTTTTTCTAAAATAAACCAAACTAAAAAAACAGCAACTAAGGCTATTATAAAGCCGTAGTTCAATGGGACTCTAATATCTAAAAGTTTACCTAATCTAGCAGCTTCAATAACAGATGGAGTTTGTGGATTGTATCCAGGTGCTTTTAAAGGATAGTTAAGACAGTATTGTTCAAAACTAATAGCTATATAGTTAAGCATAATAGTTGAAATAACTTCATGAACTCCAAGCTTTGCTTTTAAATAACCAGCAATAGCGGCCCAAAGGAAACCAGCAAAACCACCAACAAGTAAGATAACAACAGGATTACTAATATAAGTATTAGTTATAAAACCACCAATTGCAGCAGCAGTAAGTCCAGCCATAATCATCTGTCCTTGAGCACCGATATTGAACATACCACCTTTAAATGCAAATAGAACAGCAAGACCTGTAAAAATAAGTGGAGTTGCTTCTAAAAGAGTTCTAGCTATAGGAGTTACACCATCAAAAGCACCTGTAAATAAGTAGTAATATGCTGTTAATGGATTAACACCCATATAGAAAATAATTCCTGCACCAATTAAAAGGGCAATAGCAACTGCTATTATTGGAACTAAAATATTTAATAGTTTTTTGTTTTTAATCAAGTTTCCCACCTGCCATTAATATTCCGATTTTTTCTTCATTGGCATCTTTTCTATCAAGAATACCAGTTATTTTTCCAGCACACATAACAGCAATTTTATCAGATAAGTTTAAAACTTCAGAAAGTTCAGAAGAAACTACAAGAACAGCTTTTCCTTTGGCTTTTTCATTAAGTATTAACTTATGAATAGATTCAATAGCTCCAATGTCTACTCCTCTAGTTGGTTGACCAGCAATAATTAAATTGTTATTCTTTTTTTCAAGTTCTCTAGCAACAATAATTTTTTGTTGGTTTCCACCAGAAAGTCTACCAAAGGCAGTATCAATATTTCTAGGTCTAACATCATACTTTTCCATAAACATCTTAGCATCAGCTTTAAGTTTAGCAAAATTAAAAAGACCATTTTTAGAGTATTCGTCTCTTTCAAGTCCAAGAGCAAAGTTTTCCATAACATTAAATTGTGATATAGCTGCTCTTTTATGTCTGTCTTCAGGAATGTGAGCTAGACCAAGCATTGAAATCTTTCTAGGTGTTTTTCTTTTTAAAAGAACATCATCTAAAATCATCTCTCCTGAACAAGTATCTCTTAAACCTGTTAAAGCTTCAACAAGCTCAGTTTGACCACTTCCTTCTACTCCTGCTATACCTAAAACTTCTCCTTTACTAATAGTAAAAGACGCATCCTCTACTTTTAAAACACCAAATTGATCCTTAACACTTACGTGTTTTAAAGTAAGGACAGTTTCACCAATTTCAACGACAGGTTTTTCTGTAGTGAATAAAACAGCCCTACCAACCATAGCATTAGCTATCTTTTCTTTAGTTGCATCTTTAGTTGGGAATGTTGTAATATCTTTACCACGTCGAATAACGGTAATGTTATCAGAGATGTCTAAAACCTCTTGAAGTTTATGAGAGATAAAAATAATTGTTTTTCCTTCAGCAATTAAGTTATCCATTATTTTGTATAACTCTTTAATCTCCTGTGGAGTTAAAACAGCAGTTGGCTCATCAAAAACAAGAAGATTAGCACCCTTAAATAGAATTTTAAGAATCTCTACTCTTTGTTGCATTCCAATAGAAAGATCAGAAATAAGAGCATCTGGATTAATTGCTAAACCATATTTTTCTGAAACTTTTTTAACATTTTCTTTAGCAGTAGCTAAATCTAAAGACATACCTTTTTTAGGTTCGACACCTAAAATCATATTTTCAGCAACAGTAAGTGTAGGAACTAACATAAAGTGTTGGTACACCATACCAATTCCTAAAGTTGCAGCTTTACTAGGTGAATCAATATCAACTTTTTTTCCTTGGTAAAAGATCTCTCCTGAAGTAGGAGTATATAGACCATTTAACATTTTCATAAGAGTTGATTTACCAGCTCCATTTTCTCCAACAATAGCGTGTTTTTCCCCTTGAATAATACTCAAAGAAATATCATCGTTAGCTATTATCTTACCATCTAAGAAAGTTTTTCTTATATGTTTCATTTCTAAGACATAATTAGTCACTTAGAATTCCTCCCTAAATCTTAATATAAATACGTTTTTTTAAGAATACATATACCAAAATTATATTATGTTACTGAGATATAGTCAACTATTTTTATTCTTCTCTCTTGATAATAACAAAAGTAATATCATCATTTTGTTCGCAACCGTTTTGAAATTTATTAATTTCGAACAGTAATTTTCTTTTTATTTCTCTGGCGCTAAGTGTATGATTTTCAAAAATAACTTCTTTCAATCTCTCTGTACCAAAGAGATTTTTATGTTCGTCCTCAGCTTCTGTGATTCCATCGGTGTAGTAAATTAGAACGTCACCAATACTAAGTTTTATTTCACCCTGCTTAAAATTATAATCTTCTAAAAAACCGATAGCTACTCCTTTTACTGAATGAGATTCAACTTGATCTAATCTATGATTATACATAATTAAAGGATTATGTCCTGCGTTGGAAAATGTTAAAGTTTTAGTAATATAATCGTATTTACTATGAAGCATAGTAATAAACATATCTTCTGTAATATCTGGATAGATCAATTTATTAAGTTTTCTAACATTACAAGATGGCTCTTCACCTTGTAGCTCGAGAGTTTTTAAGACAGATCTTCCAAGGGCCATTAGGAAGGCTGCAGGAACCCCTTTACCACTAACATCAGCTATAGTAATACTGAAGGTATTTTCATTTAGAAGAGAGTAGTCATAGTAATCTCCACCAATTTCTTTAGCTGGTTCAAAAAATGTGGCAATTTCTAATCCTAAAATATTTTTGATTTTTTTAGGAATGATTCGCTTTTGAATTCTTGAAGCAACCTCTAGCTCTTTAGACATTCTTTCTTTAATTAAAAGGTCAGAATATATTTGTGCATTATTAATGGCAATGGCAACTTGTATAGTAAGAGCGGAAATAGTTTCTTCATCACTTTTAATAAGTTTTGAATGATCCTCTATTATAAAGATAACTCCAAGTTCTTTTCCTTTAACAGTAAGAGGTGAAGCAATTATTTTTTCGTCTTGAGAAACATCAAATCCTTTTAACATTTCACCATATATTTTTTTGTAATCTTTTTTAGAGAACTTTTCTAAAATCTCTTCAGGATATGTTAATTCACCAGTAAAAGCGATATCTCCTTTAATTCTTTTATTTATAAGAGTTCCCCCTTCCCAAAGATAAAGAGAAATTCTTTTAGCTCCTGTTAAAACAAAGTAAGCATCTAAAATAGTAGAGATAATTTTGTCCAATTCCATAATAGATAAAACAGTTCTTGAAAGAGAATTAATATTAGATAAACTGGCCACTCTTTGTTCTAGGACTTGATTACTATATTCAAGTTGTTTAGATTTTGTTAAAAGGGAGTTATATGTAACTTCTAACTCTTTTTTATACTCTTTTAATTCTTCTATTGAATTATCAAGTTGCAAGTCTTGTTCTTTAATTTTATTTATAGCAGCAAAATATTCATTTTGGTAATCTTCATTAACTTCATTTTCAGTCATGAATTTTTTTTCAATAAAGCTTTTTAAAATCTCTCCTATTTCTTCAATTTTTTTCTTTTCTTGTTTTTTATAAAATAGAAAAAAAACAATAGTTAAAGACAATATAAGAATATATGTAATCAATTATCTAATCCTCCCAGTTTTTAAATCTTTCTTCTAAAGATGTATTTGTAGTTTGTGTTTCTAAATTTTTTCTATTCCAAAGTAAAATATTAGAAACAGGACTAGAATTAAAATTTTGTATAGTGTTTTTTAATTCTAAAGGAGAACTAATATTAATTATTTTAGATGAAAATTCATAATTTGTATTATCTAAATTTTCTTTTCCATTTCCAACAAAAATAATTAAACTATTTTTATTAACTTTAAATCCTGAGAAAATTTTTGATGGAGTAAAAATAACTGAATCAAAAGAATTAGAATTATTTAGATTGTTAGTAAAAATTGCATTATTTGTTGCAGTATCCTTATTTGTAGAAATATAAGTATAAACAAAGTTACTTTTTATTGCTTTTAAATTTTTAATTAAAGATGTTCTGGTAAGTAGAGTATTTTCCATAAGATTTAATTTGTCTAGTTCTGTATATGAATAATTTTTATTATATAATTTTTCATTATTATTAATTTTTAAAAGTAAAAAATACTGTTCATTTAAAACCTTTTGAATATCTCCACCATTATTAGGAGTAGAAATTTTAAAAGAGGACAATTTAGTTAATTCATTTTCAGTTAAATCACTGGCATTTTTCATTGCAAGAGCCTCTTGATCAATCCAACCATTATCTAAAAGATTATTTAAGTCAAACTCCATATTTTTAGGGATTAAAAGATTAATCATACTAAGATCAGCAGAGTTCATTGAATTTAGCTGAGAATTAAGTTCTTTAAAAAACTGTATTTTATTACTATAAGTATTTGGATACTTAAATGATATTAGATTGAAATTATATTTCCCTTGTGCCATTGCACTTTTAAAAGTAATGTTTGATCCCAAATCTTTACGAGGAGAATATTCTCCACATCCCATAAGAGATAGTAAAGATATAAGTAATGCTATTTTTTTCATATTTATATCATCTCCTTAATTTTCTTAGCTAACCAGTTAGGAATAGTTTTACTTAGCTCTTCCTCCGATGTATTTTTAATTCTTGCAACAGAACCAAAAGTTTTTAGAAGTAGTTCTCTTCTTTTTGTGCCTATTCCAGGAATCTTATCAAGTTCACTAGATATAACTCTTTTGCTTCTAAGTTTTCTGTGGTATGTAATTCCAAAACGGTGTGCTTCATCTCTTACTCTTTGTAAAATTTTAAGAGCCTCATCACTTTTAGAGAAAACATATGGAAGAGGATTTCCATATTTAAAAATCTCTTCCTCTCTTTTAGCTATACTTATAAGATCAGCAATATTATCTTTCCCAAGATTTTCTAAAATTTGTCCTACAGCATTAATTTGTCCAAGTCCACCATCAATTAAAATGGCATCAGGAAAATCAATAGTATCTAATTTACCATATCTTCTTTCTATAACTTCTCTCATCATTTGAAAATCATCAGGAGTATCTTTACATTGAATTTTAAATTTTCTGTAATCTTTTGTAGATTTTCTACCTTCTACTGAAACACTCATAGATGCAACAGCATCTTTTCCTTGAATATTTGAAATATCAAAACACTCAATTTTTAGTGGAAAACGATTTAATTCTAAATTATAGTAAAGATCTTTTAAGCCTTGTTCTACAATGTTTTGTTTGTTGTAAAAGTTTTCGATATCTTTTTCTAAATTGTTTAATCCCATTTCTAAAAGTTCTAATCTTCTAGATTTTATTTTAGGAAAAAATAGGTTAATTTTTTTATTAAAAACTTGTTCAAATAAAGTGATTAAATTTTCATGATAAGATTGAAACTCATTTTGAAGAATTATATTTTTAGGTAGTGGGAATTTAGAGTAATATCTTAAAATAGTTTCTTGGAAAATATCTGAATAAATAATGTCTTTTAAATCAATAAATAGAAAAGTCTTACCTAATATTTTTCCAGCTCGAACATTTAATACACAAATAAATACTTTATTTTTTGTATGTGAAAATGTGAAAATATCCTCATCAATATCTTTTCCGTATTCAGAGATTTGTCCATGAATATTATTTTCAATCTCTTGTTTTTGTTCTCTTAAAATAATAGCTTTTTCAAACTCCATATTTTCTGCAGATTCAATCATCTGTTTATTGAGTGAAGTTATAATCTCTTTTGTATTTCCTTTTAAAATTTCAAGAGTATCATTTAACTCCTTTTCATAAGATAAAGATTTATTAATACAGGGTCCTTTACAAAGTTCCATATGATATTTTAAGCAAGGACGAGAGTAAGTTTTGCTCATATCTCTATTACAATCTCGAAATTTGTAAATTTTAGTTAGTATTTTTTTTAAATTCCAAGCTCCCTGAGGAAATGGTCCAAAATAATATCCAAGGGATAAATTTAGTTTTTTCGTTGTTCTTATTATAGAGATCTTTGGAAAATCCTCTTTTGTAACTAAAATATACGGATATGTTTTTTCATCTTTTAGATTAATATTGTATTTTGGAGAGTATTTTTTTATTAAATTATTCTCTAAAATCAAAGCGTCAGTTTCACTATTACAAATAATAAAATCAAGGTCATCAATATTTTTAACTAACTCTTTAGTTTTTTCATCCTCATGCTCTTTTGTAAAATATGAGGAAACTCGATTTGCTAAATTTTTAGCTTTCCCAACATAAATAACTTTATTATTTTTTTTCATAAGATATACCCCAGGATTAGTTGGAATATCTTTGTTAAATAGAGTGATCATATTTACCAGTTTCCTCTTTCAAACTCTCTATGAGTTACTCTAACGTTTAAATCTTTAAACTCTTTTAGATCAGCTGCAAGTTTTCTTGTGAAAGAAACTGAACGGTGTTTTCCACCACTACAACCAATTCCAATTGTAACATGTCTTTTTTCATCTGCAATATATCCTGGGATCATAAAGAAAATAAGATCTTTTATTTTGTTATACAGTTCAATAGATTGAGAAAATCCCATAACATAATTATAAACTTCAGCTTCTAGACCTGTTTTCTCTCTAAGTTGTGGAAGATAATAAGGGTTTGGGACAGTTCTAACATCAAAAACTAAATCTGAATCAATTGGAACTCCATGTTTAAAACCGAAAGATTGAATGTGAATATTAATAAGGTTAGTATGAGAAAAATTGTTAGCCTCTTCCTCAATTTTTCGAGAAAGTTCTTTAGCACTTAAAAAAGTGGTGTCTATTATCATATGAGCATTATTTTTAATAGAATCCATAAGTGTCATTTCAGACTCTATACTTTGGAGTAGAGTATCCTTTGCTAAAGGGTGTTTTCTACGAGTTAGATTAAATCTATTTAAAATACACTGGATAGATGATTCTAAAAAGATGATTTTATATTTAATACTAAGAGCTTCTACTTGTGAGAAGAAAGTTTTAAAATCATCATTATTAATAATTGTTCTAATATCTAATCCAAGAGCAATTCTATTTATTTTTTTATTAGAATTAGATTTTTTTAAGTCTGCTAAAATAGAACCTGCAAAACGAAAAGGAATATTATCCATTGTAAAGAAATCTAAATCTTCTAAAGTTTTAAGAGCAGTGGATTTTCCAGAACCACTTAAACCTGTTAAAATAATAAGTTCCATAGTCCCTCCTTAAGTTTTCTTTTCATCTATTATACAATAATAAAAAACAAAATTATATAAAAATATAAAAATGAGCTACAGAATTAACTGTAACTCATTTATGAGAAAACTAAATTATTTTATTCCAAATTTTTTCATGTCATTTTCAACAGTATCAATACCACTAATACCAAAATTTTCAACTAAAACTTTTACAATATTTTCTGATAAAAATCCAGGTAAAGTTGGTCCTAAGTGAATATTTTTTACTCCTAAATAAAGAAGTGCAAGTAAAACAATGACAGCTTTTTGCTCATACCAAGCGATATTATATGTTATTGGTAAATCGTTAATATCATCAAGACCAAAGGCATCTTTTAAAGCTAAAGCGATAACAACAAGAGAGTAAGAATCATTACATTGTCCAGCATCTAAAACTCTAGGGATTCCACCAATATCTCCTAGATTAAGTTTATTATATTTATATTTAGCACATCCAGCTGTTAATATAACTGAATCCATAGGAAGGGCTTTGGCAAAGTCAGTATAGTAGTTTCTAGAAGTTGATCTACCGTCACATCCAGCCATAACCACGAAGTTTTTAATAGCTCCAGATTTAACAGCATCAATAACTTTATCAGCAAGAGCAAGTACTTGATTGTGAGCAAATCCACCAATTATTTTTCCACTTTCAATTTCAGTTGGAGGAGTACATTTTTTAGCCATCTCTATAACTTGAGAAAAATCTTTTTTACCATTTTCATCTCTTTCAATTCTAGTCCAACCAGGGAAACCAGTGGCGTTAGTTGTAAAGACTCTATTACTATATGTATTTTTTCCACTTGGAGGAACTATACAGTTTGTTGTGAAAACAATGGGACCATTAAATGATTCAAACTCCTCTTTTTGTTTCCACCAAGCATTTCCATAATTTCCAAAGAAATGAGGATACTCTTTAAATTTTGGATAATAGTGACCAGGAAGCATTTCAGAGTGAGTATAAATATCAACACCAGAATTAGCAGATTGCTCTAAAAGATCTTCTAAATCCTTTAAATCATGACCACTAATTAGGATTCCAGGTCTATTTCCAACACCAATATTAACTTCTGTAATTTCTGGATTTCCATATTTAGATGTATTGGCATTATCAAGTAAAGCCATAGCTTTAACTCCAAATTCACCACATTGTAAAACAAGAGGGATAAGCTCGTTAACACCTAAAGATTCATCTACTGTAGCAAGTAGAGCGTTTTCTATAAAAGTAAAAATAGTAGGATCTTCTTTACCTAAGTTTTGAGCATGTTCAACATAAGCAGCCATACCTTTTAGTCCATAAGTAAGTAGTTCTCTTAAAGATCTAATATCCTCATTTTCAGTTCTTAAAACTCCAATATTTTTACTAACTTTTTCTAAATCTTCAATAGTTGAAAACTCATATGTTGCCAGCTCTAAATTCTCATAAGAGTTATTAAGAGAAATGCTATTTTTGATTAGTTCTTTTTTTAATTCATCTCTTAAGATGAATCCTTTTTTTATCTCATTAACAATGGCTTCGTCATCAAAGTTAGCATTTGTAATTGTAATAAATAAAGAGTTTATAATAAATCTATTTGCTTTTGATTCTAAGTTATATGTAATTTTATTTTCTTTTAGTTGAGAGTTATAACTTGATATTAATTTTGTTGTCCAAATAAGTAAATCTTGAAAGTTAGATACCTTTGGATTTTTTCCACAAACTCCCATAATATTGCACCCTGTACCTTTAGCAGTTTCTTGACATTGATAGCAAAACATATAATACCTCCGTTAAATTTATTCTATGGAAATAGTATACACTTAATATAATAAAAAAACCGTAACATAGGTTACGGTTTGAAAAAATTAAAAAACTATTTTATCAATACTATCTCTGATTAAATTTAAATCAATAAATCTAAATTCTTCAAGCTCAACTTCTTTTAACTTGTTAACTGGAGTAAATTCAATATTCTTAGCAATGTCTAAAACACCATTAATTAAGTTTATTGAATGAGAATTATCAGATAATATACTTCTACTAATTAAAATTGTTTTAAAAGGATTATCTTTGTTTTCTAGATTATATAGAATAGGGTCACTTAAAAGCCTATAACCTTCATCACATCTATTTTTTATAAAATGTAAAATCTCTTTAAAAGAACTAAACTCTAAAAATATAACTTGATCTGTTTCTTGATAAAAATTAAAAACTTTATTATTATTTGTAATAATTGTATACTCCATAAAACCCCTCCATCTTAAAAAAATCAATACTTATATTACAACTAAAATGTAAATATAGCAATAGCAAAAAAAATAAAATTTGACAACAACTAAAAAATAGTATATAATCCATCTCAGAGCAAAAATAGAGGAGGGTGAAAGTAAATGATTAAAAGTGTAACAAAAGTTAGAAAAAAGAAAAAAAATAGTTCACTTTTCAATTCAGTTATTTCATCTTTTATAGATATATTTATTTATATTAATTTATTATTTAATTTTAATATTTATATAAAAAAGGGAGTATGACATTGTTATATTCCCTTTTTTTATGCAAAATTTTAGGAGGTTCTAAGTGAAAGGAAAATTAATTCTAGAGAATGGGATGAGTTTTGAGGGGAAAATATTTGGAGAGTTAGGGGAAGGTGTAGGAGAACTTGTATTTAATACAGGAATGACTGGATATCAAGAGCTTTTAACAGATCCATCATATTATGGACAAATAGTAGTTATGACATATCCAATGGTTGGAAATTATGGAATTAACTTAGAGGATATGGAATCTAAAAAAATACATTTAAAAGGATTTATAATAAAAGAGGATGCAAAACTTCCTAATAATTTTAGATGTGAAATGACTTTAGACGGATTCTTAAGACAAAATAAGGTTGTAGGATTTAAAGGGGTAGATACAAGACACTTAACAAAGATAATAAGAGAAGAGGGAGCTATGAAGGCTTTAATAACTTCAAAAGAGTTAACTCAAAAAGAGATAAAAGAACATTTTGCTAAATTTGATAATAAAGATGCAGTGGAAATTGTAAGTACAAAAGAGATATATGAAATTCCAGGAGATGGAAAAAGAATTGGAGTTATAGATTTTGGAGTAAAGAAAAATATATTAAGATGTTTTAAGAAAAGAGGAGTTCATCAAATAGTTTTTCCTTGGAATGTAACTGCGGAAGAGTTATTAGCTCATAACTTAGATGGAGTATTCTTATCAAACGGACCAGGAGATCCTGCAGAACTTACAGGAGTAATAGATGAAATAAAAAAATTAGTTGGGAAATTACCAATTGTTGGAATTTGTTTAGGGCATCAACTTCTAGCGTGGGCTTTAGGGGGAACAACAACTAAGTTAAAATATGGACATAGAGGATGTAACCATCCAGTTAAAGATTTAGAGAAAAATAAGATATTTATAACATCTCAAAATCATGGATATGTTGTAGACAAAATGCCAGAATCAATGAAAGTAACACACGTTAACTTAAATGATAATTCAATTGAGGGAATGAGAAGTGAAAAATATAGAATATTATGTGTGCAATACCATCCAGAAGCTTGGCCAGGACCAGAAGATTCTGAGTATTTATTTGATGACTTTTTACAAGTAATAGAAGGTTAATTGTTTGGTAAATTTTAAAAGAGTTAGGGAATTTTAGGAGGAGTTAAATGTTAGATAAATCGATAAAGAAAACACTAGTAATAGGATCAGGACCAATTATAATAGGACAAGCAGCAGAGTTTGACTATTCAGGAACACAAGCTTGTGAAACACTTAAAAAAGAGGGAATAGAAGTTGTACTAATAAATTCAAATCCTGCTACAATAATGACAGATAAATCTGTAGCAGATAAAATATATATAGAACCAATTACAGCAGAGTTTGTTGAAAAGGTTATAGCAAAGGAAAGACCAGATTCTATTCTTGCAGGAATGGGTGGACAAACAGCTTTAAATATGGCAATTGAATTAAATGATAAAGGAATTTTAGAAAAATATAATGTAAAAGTAATAGGAACATCTATTGACTCTATAAAAAGAGGAGAGGATAGAAAATTATTTAGAGAAGCCATGGATAAAATCGGAGAGCCTACAATAGAGAGTAAAATTGTAGAAACTCAAGAGGATGGATTCAGAGTAGCAAGAGAGATTGGTTATCCAGTAGTAGTAAGACCTGCTTATACACTTGGAGGAACTGGAGGGGGAATAGCAGATAATCCTCAAGAACTAGAGGATATACTGTTAAAAGGATTAAAGCTTTCAAGAGTTGGACAAGTTTTAATTGAAAAATCAATCTTAGGTTGGAAAGAGGTTGAGTATGAAGTAATAAGAGATAAAGATGGAAACTGTATAACAGTTTGTAATATGGAAAATATTGATCCAGTTGGAATTCATACAGGAGATTCAATAGTAGTGGCTCCATCACAAACTTTATCTGATAAAGAGTATCAAATGCTTAGAACTTCAGCATTAAGAATAATAAATGAAATTGGAGTAGTTGGAGGATGTAACGTTCAGTTTGCTCTTCATCCAAAATCTTTTGAATATGCAATAATAGAGATTAATCCAAGAGTATCAAGATCATCTGCACTAGCTTCAAAGGCAACAGGTTATCCAATTGCAAGAGTTGCAACTAGATTATCACTTGGTTATACATTAGATGAAGTTATAAATGAAGTAACTGGAAAAACATTTGCATGTTTTGAACCAGCTCTTGACTATATAGTAGTAAAGATACCTAAGTGGCCATTTGATAAGTTTAAAAAAGCTAACAAAAGACTTGGAACAAAAATGATGGCAACTGGTGAGATTATGGCAATAGGAAATAATTTTGAAGCAGCCTTCTTAAAAGGACTAAGATCCCTTGAAATTGGAAGATATAACCTTGAGCATCCAGCAGTTGAGAATATGACCATGGAAGAGTTAAAAGAGGTTGTTGTAAAGCCAGATGATGAAAGAATATTCATAGTAGCTGAAATGCTTAGAAGAGGATATGTAAAAGAGAAGTTACAAAAGCTAACTGGAATAGATAAGTTCTTTATGGAAAAACTAGAATGGATAGTTAGACAAGAAGAGATAATGAAGAAAATGGAACTTAAAGATTTAGATGAAAAGTTCTTAAGAAATATGAAGAAAAAAGGATTTGCAGATAAGGGAATAGCAGATCTTATGAACTTAAGCGAAGAGGATATTAGAGGAAAGAGAAAAGAGTATAATGTAAATCCAGTATATAAAATGGTAGATACTTGTGCAGGAGAGTTTGCTGCAGATTCAACTTACTTCTACTCAACATATGATCAGTTTGATGAAGTTGCAACAACTGATAAGAAAAAAGTAATAGTTATTGGTTCTGGACCAATAAGAATAGGTCAAGGAATAGAGTTTGACTACTGTACAGTTCATTCAATAAAAACTTTAAGAAAAATGGGAATTGAAAGTATTATTATAAATAATAACCCAGAAACAGTATCAACAGATTTTTCAACAGCAGATAGACTTTACTTTGAACCTTTAGTAACAGAGGATGTTATGAGTATTATTGATAAGGAGAATCCAGAAGGAGTAATAATTCAATTTGGTGGACAAACAGCAATAAAACTTGCAAATGATTTAAGAGATAGAGGAATTAAAATATTAGGAACTTCTGCAGAAATGGTAGATGCTGCTGAGGATAGAGAAAAATTTGAAGCTGTTATGGAAAAATTAGATATTAAGAGACCTAAAGGTAAAGCAGTTTGGGAGATCGAATCTGGTAAGAAAATAGCAGAGGAAGTAAAATATCCAGTTTTAGTAAGACCATCATATGTTTTAGGTGGACAGGGAATGGAAATTTGTCATGATGAATACAATCTTGTAAAATACTTAGAGGCTTCATTTATAAGAGATCCAGAAAATCCAGTTTTAATAGATAAGTATTTAAATGGAATTGAAGTTGAAGTTGATGCTATCTGTGATGGCGAGGAGATTTTAATACCAGGAGTAATGGAGCACTTAGAAAGAGCAGGAATTCACTCAGGAGACTCAATAACAATATATCCTCCACAAAACTTATATGAAGGTACAGAGGAAAAAATAAAAGAGATTACAGCTAAATTAGCAAAAGAGTTAAATATAAAAGGAATGATGAATATTCAGTTTATAGCTTATGAAAATGAGCTGTATGTAATTGAAGTAAATCCAAGATCTTCAAGAACTGTACCTTACATAGCTAAAATATCTGGTGTGCCAGTTATAGATATAGCTACAAAGGTAATAATGGGGGAGAAATTAAAGGATTTAGGATTTGGAACAGGAATTTATAAAAAACCATCAGTTGTAGCTGTAAAAGTGCCAGTATTCTCAACAGAGAAGTTATCTGGAGTAGAGGTTTCATTGGGACCAGAAATGAAATCAACTGGAGAGGTTTTAGGAGTAGGGAATACAGCTGATGAGGCAATATTCAAAGGATTGTTAGGTGGAGGAAGAGTTCAAAGTGTAAGAAATAAAAAGATTCTTCTGACAATAAGAGATAAGGATAAAGATGAGTTTTTACCTGTAGTAAAATCACTTAAGAATTTAGATTGTGAACTGTTTGCAACAGCAGGAACAGCAAAATATTTAAATGAAAATGGAATTGAAGCTACAGTGGTAAGAAAGATAAATGAAGAATCACCAAATATCTTAGACTTATTAAAAAATAGAGATGTAGATCTTCTAATAAATACACCTACAAAAGCAAATGATGCTCAAAGAGATGGATTTAAAATAAGAAGAACAGCAATAGAGTATGGAGTAGAAGTACTAACTTCAATAGACACACTAAATGCAGTAATAAGAGTACAAGAATTAAATGTTGATAAGATGGATTTAGATATATTTGATATTGGTCAAATATAAAATATCTTGACAAAAGTTTCAAAAAGATATATTCTAGTAAAAAAGAATAGCTCAATCAGTTTAGCTGAGAGGGAGTAGTTGTAAGTATAGTGTCAACATCACGATTTGAAAAAATCTGGTACTATACACCGATAAAAAGGTAACAAGACTTTTAGCGTAGTAAATCTACGCTAAAAGTCTTTTTTTTTGAAAAAATCAGGAGGAAAAATGAAAAAAGAAAAAATTTATTCTAAGAAATTAGAGGTATTATTTGAAGAGTTTAAAACAACGGGGGATGGCTTGAGCTCTACTGAGATAGAAAGACTCAAAGAACAGTATGGAGAAAACAAGCTAAATGAAGGGGAGAAACAAACATCTTTAAAAATATTTTTAGAGCAATTTAAAGATTTTCTTGTAATTATTTTAATCATTGCAGCAGCTATATCTTTTATTTCTGGAAATAAAGAGAGTACAATTGTAATATTAGCTGTAATTTCAATGAACGCTATTTTGGGAACAGTTCAACAGATAAAAGCAGAGAAATCTTTAGAAAGTTTAAAAAAAATGTCATCTCCAAAAGCTACAGTTATGAGAGATGGAGAGAAAAAAGAGATAGACTCAAGTGAACTTCTGCCAGGAGATATAGTTTATATTGAGGCTGGAGATATTATTCCAAGTGATGCTAGAGTAATAGAATCTTACTCTTTAATGGTAAATGAAAGTTCTTTAACAGGAGAATCTGAAAGTGTTGAAAAAGTATCAAATAGAATGCCGGAAGAGGATTTAGCTCTAGGAGATCAAAAAAATATGGTCTTTTCAGGAAGTTTGGTAACTTATGGTAGAGGAGTAATATTAATAACAGCAATTGGTATGAAAACAGAACTTGGGAAAATAGCTTCTTTACTTGATTCAACAGAAGAAGGAATGACACCTTTACAAAAATCGCTTGAAGTTTTTGGTAAAAAATTATCACTGGGTATAATTATACTCTGCATAGTTGTATTTTTAATGAGTGTTTGGAGAGGGATGAACATACTTGACTCTTTAATGTTTGCAGTGGCTTTAGCTGTAGCAGCAATTCCAGAAGCACTAGGATCAATAGTAACAATAGTTTTAGCCATAGGAACACAAAAGATGGCAAAGGAACATGCTATAATTAAAAAACTTCATTCAGTGGAATCTTTAGGGTGTGTTTCAGTTATTTGTTCAGATAAAACAGGAACATTAACACAAAATAAAATGACTGTAAAAAACCTATTTGTAGGACTGAAAAATGTAGATATTAATAATTTTAATTGTGAAAATTCTCTTGAGAGACAGATACTAGAGTATTCTATGCTTTGTAATGATGCTGTTATATCAAATGGAGAGGAAATAGGAGATCCAACGGAGGTTGCTCTTATAAAATTAGGAAAAAGATTGGAAAAAAGTGAGTGTCAATTAAGAAAAGAGGTTAAAAGACTTAAAGAATTACCTTTTGATTCTGAGAGAAAGATGATGTCAACACTTCATAAAATATATGGGAAATACTATATGATTACTAAGGGAGCTCCTGATGTAATTTTAAATAAAAGTGTAAAAGTATTACTAGAAAATGATGAGATAAAAGATATAAGCTCTCATACAATGGAGAAAATAAAAAAGGCTAATGGAGATTATGCAGAAAAAGGTCTTAGAGTACTAGCCTTTGCAATAAAAGAGATTAATAGTGATAGAGAAATCCTTTTAGAGGATGAGAAAGATTTTACACTGATTGGTTTAATTAGTATGATAGACCCTCCAAGAGAGGAGTCAAAAGAAGCGGTAGCAGAGTGTATAAAAGCTGGGATAAAACCTGTTATGATAACAGGGGACTATAAGGTTACAGCAAAGGCTATAGCAAAAGAGATTGGAATATATAAAGATGGAGATGAAACTTTAAATGGTGTCGAAATAGAAGCTATGACAGATGAGGAGTTAATAAAACATGTTCCTAAAATATCTGTATATGCAAGAGTATCACCTGAACATAAGATAAGAATAGTTTCAGCTTGGCAAAAGTTAGGAAAAATATGTGCTATGACAGGAGATGGAGTAAATGATGCTCCAGCATTAAAAAAAGCGGATGTTGGAATTGCTATGGGAATTACTGGAACAGAGGTATCAAAAGATGCAGCATCAATGATATTAACAGATGATAATTTTTCAACAATAGTAAAATCAATAGTTACAGGGAGAAATTTGTATGCAAATATAAAAAATTCAATAAGATTTTTATTGTCAGGAAATACAGCAGGAATTTTTGCAGTATTTTATTCATCATTAATGGGGCTTCCAGTTATATTTGCTCCAGTTCATTTATTATTTATTAATTTATTAACAGATAGTTTACCAGCAATAGCAATAGGAATGGAACCTTCTCATAGTGACGTTTTAAATGATAAGCCAAGAGAGGCAACAGCGCCACTATTAGATAAGGAGTTAACAGGAAGAATTGCTATGGAAGGAGCCTTAATAGCTGTATTTACAATGATAGCTTTCTATTTGGGATTGAGTAAAGGTGATGCTGGACTTGGAAGTACGATGGCTTTTTCAACACTGTGTTTAGCAAGACTTTTTCATGGATTTAATTGTAGAGGAAATGGATCAGTTTTCAAACTAGGATTTAAAAAGAATATGTTTAGTATATATGCATTCTTATTAGGAGCAATACTTCTTTATGCAGTCCTTTTAGTTCCTACTTTTTATTCGATGTTTGCTATAACTAAACCATCAATGGTTAATTTTATAGAAATTAATATTCTTGCTTTTATTCCAACGTTAATAATTCAAATTTTAAAAGCTAAAAAATATGGAAGATAAAAAAACAGCCTTTAATTAGGCTGATTTTTTTTAATATACAAAAAATAAAAAAACACTCATTAAAGAGTGTTATAATCAAATGGTGCCTAGAAAAGGATTCGAACCTTCGACCGCCCGGGTATGAACCGGGTGC
>SAMEA5043656__coassemble_85_pt1 | contig 23525 bp, 23 predicted proteins | sample SAMEA5043656__metabat2_low_PE_002 | metagenome-assembled genome bin SAMEA5043656 (sample SAMEA5043656) | Gadus morhua | reverse complement strand
AGCTAATAATTAACGATTTTGTGGGACATTTTCATTTTTAGTTGACACAAAGTTTAAAAATAAAATAGAGAAGAAAAAATTAATTTTTTTCTTCTCTATTTTTAGAATATCTAAAATATTATTTTTTCAAATGCATTTTTTCATGTTCTTTTATCATTTTATGAAGTTTTTTCTGCCTTTGTAAATACTTCATTCTGCCTTTCGTTGCTCTTTCTTTCATTGTATTTATAATAGGAAGTAAAAAACCTGCTATTATTCCTGCTGAAAATCCATTGTTATATAGATTCATTCCTCCATGTATAACTCCAATACTTTGAACTACAGCTAAATGTAAAATTCCTGCTATCACTCCCCAAACTGGTCCATATACTCCTGCTATTGGTGCAAGTGATGTTCCAAAAAGTCCAGATAATGCCAATGTAAATCCATCTGTTGATGTCCCGAACTTGGCAAGGTAAACTCCCAATAATATTGGTGTTATATTTAAAACTGTTTTCCCATAAGCTGAAAATCCAACTATAGTTAATATTCCCGCTAAAAGTGGTCCATTTAATGTTTGACCAAGTAAAATAGGATACAACATAGCTACAAATCCCATTATTCCCATATTTATAAAAGTTAAACCATAACCATATTTTACTACAAAATCGCTCTTTAATCCGGAATCCTTTATTAATTTTTTATATCCTGAAAAACTTTTATTATTTATATAAAATCCTATTATTATTAAAGATATAAATAAAAAACTAGATATTATTTTTAAAATCCCATCATATTCAACCGAAATTATCCTCTGAGGAACAACAACAAATTGGTACAACTTTAAAACCGAAGCAATTACCGCTCCCAATATTCCACCTGTAAATCCAAGATTATACAAATTAAATCCTTCATGAAAACCTGCCATTTTTTTTGCTAGTGGAGTTACTATAAAGCCTATTATTATTCCTAATACTATTGCATTTATATATGCATATTCGCTCAATACATGAATATTAAAAGCAACTTCACTTATAAAAGGTGCTAACGCACTTGTAAAAGATATTGTTACCAATATATCTTTAAACTCTATATGCTCATATTTTGAATATAAAATTCCTCCAACATAAAAAGGAAGGATATTTAATATATTTTTACCAAAAAATGAAAATCCAAACACAGTAAAAAAAGATGCTATAGCTAATCCATTTAAAGGTGTTCCTAATAACCTCATCAATACATAATTAAATACAAATATTAAAAATGCATTTAGAAAAGTTGCTCCCATACCTCCAACTACTAAAAAATCAGTAATCAACACTGTTGGAGAAGTTAATATTTTAACAAATCCTTTTAAAACATTTTCCTCTTTTTCCAATACAAAATAAACAAATAAACAAAACATAAAAAATATAAATACTTCTGCTAGTATCCAAATTTTTCGACTCCTGTCTCCTTTAAAATTATCCAAATATCCACCCCTTTATTCATTATTTTCCAATAATAAATTTTAATATTTTTTATAATAAAAATCAATGTTTTTATTATTTAATACATATTGACAATTAAATTATTTAATGGTATTATTAAGCAAAAGTTTATTAGAGTAAACAAAAGTTTATTAGAGGAGTTTAAATGACTAATAGAGAAAAGGAGATTTTGCTTTGGATTGAGGAAAATCCTTTAATTTCACAAAACGAATTAGCTGAAAAAGCTAATATAACACGTTCATCTGTAGCAGTTCATATATCAAATCTTATAAAAAAAGGAAAAATTATTGGCAAAGGATATATTTTACAAAAACAATCTTTCATTTGTGTAATTGGTGGAACTAATATTGATATTTCTGCTGGTTCATATTCACCTTTAAAAGATTTTGATTCTAATCCAGGCTTTGTAGAAACATCTTTCGGTGGTGTTGGAAGAAATATTGCTGACAACCTTTCTAGATTAGAGGAACATATTGAATTTATTAGTATTTTTGGAGATGATTTCTATAGTAATGAAATTAAAAAAAATTGTAAAACTTTAGGAATAAATATTGGAAACTCTTTAACAATTCCTAACTCTCCAATTTCAACATATGTTTCCATTCTAGATGAAAACAGAGATATGAAAATCGCTATTTCTGCAATGGATCTATATAGTAATTTTTCTATAGATTTTATTAAATCTAAAAAAGAATTAATAGAAGATTCTGCTCTTTGCATCATTGATACAAATTTACCTAAAGAAACAATTGACTATATTGTTAAAAATTTCAATGTCCCTATTTTCTTAGATTGTGTATCTACTATTAAAGCCTTAAAAACTATAGATATTATTGGATATTTTCACACTATAAAACCCAATCAACTGGAAGCTGAAACTCTTTCTGGAATTAAAATAACTGATGAGCTATCTTTAAAAAAATGTGCAGAATTTTTTATAAATAAAGGAGTTAAGCAAATTTTTATCTCTTTGGGAGAAAAAGGGGTTTATTATTCAAATGATAAAGAAGCCGGTTTACTTCCAGCCTTTAAAGTAAATATAAAAAATACAACTGGAGCGGGAGATGCTTTTATGGCTGGAATAGCTTATGGATTCACTCACTCTCTAGATATTAAATCTAGTTGTAAATTTGGTATAGCTTGTGCATCAATTGCCATTGAAAGCTCTAAAACAATAAGTGATCAAATGAATTTAAAAAATGTAAATCTTATACAGGAGGAAAACAAATGAATTTAAACAAGTATTTAGAAATATCTCAAGAGGTTAAAGAAGCTTTAGCTAAAAATAAACCTATTGTAGCTTTAGAATCAACAATTATTTCTCACGGTATGCCTTATCCGCAAAATGTAGAAACTGCTTTAAAAGTAGAATCTATTATTAGAGAAAATGGAGCTATTCCTGCTACAATTGCAATTCTTAAAGGTAAATTAAAAGTTGGTTTAAGTACTGAAGAGATTGATTATTTAGGTAAAAAAGGATTAGAAGTTACAAAAGCAAGTAGAAGAGATATTCCTGCAATCTTAGCAACTAAAGGTGACGGAGCTACAACTGTTGCTTCAACTATGATAATCGCTAACTTAGCAGATATTAAAGTATTCGCTACTGGGGGAATTGGTGGAGTTCATAGAGGTGCTGAACATACTATGGATATTTCTGCTGATCTTGAAGAACTTGCAATGACAGATGTTGCTGTTGTTTGTGCTGGTGCAAAATCAATATTAGATATTGGATTAACTTTAGAATTTTTAGAAACTAAAGGTGTCCCTGTTATTGGATATCAAACAAAAGAATTACCTGCATTCTACACTAGAAAAAGTGGTTTCTCTGTAGATTATAAAATAGATACTCCTGAAGAGATTGCTGAACTTTTAAAAGCTAAATGGGATATTGGTTTAAAAGGTGGAGCTGTTATAGCTAATCCTATTCCAGAAGAGTTTGCTATGGATTTTGATTTAATAACTAATGCTATAAATAATGCTGTTAAAGAAGCTGAAGAGAATGGGATCAAAGGAAAACAAAGTACTCCATTCTTACTTTCTAAAGTTAAAGATATTACAGAAGGGAAAAGTTTAATTGCTAATATTGAATTAGTTTATAATAATGCTAAACTTGCTTGTGGTATTGCTAAGAAATATGTAACTCTATAAAATTATTAAAAGGATATCGCTTTGATATCCTTTTTTGTTTTATAAATTTATCAAAAAATAAAAAAAAGAGAATCATAAATTCTCTTTATCAACTATTTAATGGCTGGGGTGGCTGGATTCGAACCAACGCATGACGGAGTCAAAGTCCGTTGCCTTACCGCTTGGCGACACCCCAACATCACTCAAATAGTATCATTTTTTTGTATAGTTGTCAATATATTTTGAAAAATTATTATTCTTCTACTGCAACTTCTATTTCTACAGCATTAGATTCTGTTGTCATTGTTTCTTTGTACTTTTCTATAACGCTATCTGTTATATCTTTTCTTAATTCTGGTGTTATTGGATGAGCTATATCTTTATACTCTCCATCCGGCATTTTTCTTGATGGCATTGCAACAAACATCCCTTTTTGACCATCAATTACTTTTAATCCGTGAATCACAAAGCACTCTTCAAAAGTTACGTCTGCATAAGCTTTTAATTTAAGTTCATTTTCATTTTTTACTGTTCTTAATCTTACATCTGTAATTCTCATTTAAATGCACCTTCCTTATGATTTTGTAGTTTTATTTAAAATTGCATATGAAAATTTCGCAATTTTTAAATTCCTCTTGTAATTTACTACAAGATTCTTCAATATCCTTTAATAAAAATCCAAAATATGAACTTCCACTTCCAGACATGAAAAATTTTATATTTTTAAAAGCTTTTAATTTCTCTTTAAATTTAATAATATTCTCATCATCTATTAATAAACTTTCTTCTAAGTTATTCTCTATATGTTTTTCTAATTCTTCAATATTTTCTTTATCTAAATTTTTAATAATTTCATCTATATTTGCCATTTTTATTTGAGATATTTTTTTATAATTTCCATATGCTTTTTGAGTAGAAACTCCAAAATTTGGTTTTATTATAATAATTTTAGCATCTATATTATTCTTAATCTCTTCTAAGTCTTCACCAATGCCCTTTACTCTAGAAGATTTATTTAAAATAAAAAATGGTATATCAGCACCTATATTTTTACCTAATTCTATCATTTCATCAATTGTTAATATATCATTATAATAACTATTTAATATTTTTAAAAAAGTGGCTCCATTAGAACTTCCACCGCCTAATCCTGCTTGGTGGGGAATTATTTTTTCTAAATATATCTCTATTCTTCTCTTAGATAACTTTGTTTTTTTATAAAAGGCATCGTATATTTTAAATAAAATATTGCTTTTTCCCGTTGGAATATCTACTTTATTTGTAGTTATTTCTAAAATTCCATTTTCTAAAAAGATTTCAATAGTCAATTTATCACTTAAAGTTATTGGATGCATTGTCATATCTAATAAATGATATCCATTTTCTAACTTACCTACTATATTTAATCCAATATTGATTTTTCCGTTGGAATCTACTTTAACTTTCATTAAAAGATATCCTCCTCTCCATCTAAATCAATCACTATTCCTTTACTATCTATTAATTCAACTAATTCTGAAGTTTTACTTTTAGATACATTTCCTTGAGGTACTTCTAACACTCTAAACTTAAAATACTTATTGTAGTATTCAAGTTCTAATTCCATACCTACTTTTACTTCTGTACTAGCTTTAACTACTTTTCCATTTAATTTAGCTTTACCACCATCAACTACAATTTTTGCAATTGGTCTTCTTTTTATTATTCTACTTACTTTTAAAAACTTATCTAATCTCATTGTTTTCTCCTCTTTTAGTAGTATTATATATACCTTATTTTTTCAATATGTCAATACTTTTTATTTTAGATTCATTCCATAAATTACTCATTTCACTAATTGTAGCTTCTTTAAGTGTACAGTTTTTCTCTACATATTTAAATCTTTTTTCAAATTTTTTATTTGCATTACTTAGACAAATTTCAGGATTTATATTTAAATGTCTTGATAAATTTACCAATGAAAAAAATAAATCTCCCAACTCCTCTTCTATATTATTCTTATTATCTTTTAATATCTCCTCTTTTAATTCTAGTGTTTCTTCATCTACTTTTTTTAATACATCCTCTACATGTTCCCAATCAAAACCAACTTTAGAAGCTTTCTTTTGCATCTTCTCTGCTACTAATAAAGAGGTCATTCCTTTAGGTATTCCATCTAATACAGATTTTCTATCTTGATGTTCTTTTTCTTTAGATTTTATTTTCTCCCAATTCACTAAAACCTCTTCTGTTGTTATATCCTCTTTATTTTTATTAAATACATGGGGATGTCTTCTTATCATTTTTTCATTAATGCTATCTAATACATCCTCTATTGTAAACTCTTTATTTTCTGTAGAGATTTGTGATTGAAAAATAATTTGTAACAAAAGGTCTCCAAGCTCACTTTTCAAATGATCTCCACCTATATCCATAGCTTCTAAAACCTCATATGTTTCTTCTAATAAATGAGGTTTTAATGATTTAAGTGTTTGCTCTCTATCCCATGGGCAACCATTTGGTTCTCTTAATACTTTTATTATATCCACAAGTTTATCAAATTTTTCCATTTATTCTTCTCCTCTTTCATACTCTTTTAAAAATTCTAAAGCACTACCACTAAAATATAATCCATTTTCTTTTTGAGAATATCTAGCTTTTTTTTCTTCTATTAACTTCATAATTTTTTCCATATTTATATAATTTGTATTAAATCTTATAAACGTTTCATTTTCTTCCTCTTTTATTTGAACAATATTAAGTGTTTTAGCTTTTATTTTTAAAGTTAAATATACAAATAAATTTAATAATGGTTTGGGTATTTCACCAAATCTATCTTTTACTTCCTCTTTTATTTCACTTAAATTTATCTCTGTTTTTATATCGAGCAACCTTCTATATATAACTAATCTTTCTGATCCAATTATATATTCCTTTGGAATATATGCTTCAATATCTAGATTTATCTCTGGATCTTTATCTATTACATATTCACCTTTTACTTTTTCCACTTCTTCTTGTAATAATTTAGTATATAAATTATATCCAAAAGTTTCTAAAGCTCCATGCTGTTTATCTCCTAAAAGTTCTCCAACTCCTCTTATTTTCATATCTTCTAAGGATAAATTAAATCCACCACCTAATTCATTAATACTTTTCAATGTTTCATTTCTTTGACTAGTTTTTTTAGATATTTTTTTCTCATCATCCATAATTAGATAACAATAACCTTTTCTATTTCCTCTTCCTACTCTTCCTCGAAGTTGATAAACTTGAGATAATCCTAATTTATCTATCCCTTCTATTAAAATAGTATTAGCATTTTCTATATCAATTCCATTTTCAATTATTGTTGTACTTAATAGTATATCCAAATCTCCTCTTTCAAAAGCTTTTAATCTTTCCTTTATATCTTGAGGATTCATTCTTCCATGAATATAATCAATAGAAATAAATTTGGGTAATATTTTTTTTAATTCTATTAACTTATCTTCTATTCTTTTAACCCTATTAAATATATAAAAAACTTGTCCCTCTCTTGTTATCTCTTTCATAATCACTTTTCTTACACTATCTTTATCATTACCTATAAACTCTGTTTCAATAGCAACTCTACCTTCTGGGGCTGTTTCTATAAGAGAAATATCTCTTATACCAAGCAGTGCATAATTTAATGTTCTTGGAATTGGAGTTGCTGTTAGAGTTAACATATCTACATTATTTCTTAATTTTTTTAATTTTTCTTTAGATTTTACTCCAAACTTTTGCTCTTCATCTATTATTACTAATCCTAAATCATTTAATTTAATATCATCTGAAAGCAATCTATGAGTCCCTATCACTGCATCTACTCCACCTAATATCATTCTTTTTAATATTTCACTTTGCTTCTTTCCACTTGTTAATCTACTTAAAATCTCTACTGTTATTGGATAATCTTGGAATCTTTCTATAAATCTTTCGTAGTGCTGTTGGGCTAATACTGTTGTTGGAGCTATTATTAAAACTTGTTTTCCATCCATTATAGCTTTAAAGGTAGCTCTTATTGCTACTTCTGTTTTCCCATAACCCACATCACCACAAACTATTCTATCCATAACTTTAGATGACTCCATATCTTTTTTTACATCATTTATTGCTTGAATCTGATCTTTAGTTTCTGTATATGGGAATTTCTCCTCAAATTCCTCCTGCCAACTAGTATCAGGAGAATATTTATAGCCTATCTTCATTTTTCTTTGAGCTTGTATTTTTACAATCTCTTTGGCAAATTTTAGCATGTCTTTTTCTAGTTTCTCTCTTCTCTTTTTAAACCCTCTTCTTCCCAAGTTATATAATTCAGGAACATTATTACTATCTACTACAAATCTTTCAATTTTATTTAAACTTTCAATAGGAACATATAGTTTATCTTCATCTGCATATTTAATTAAAAGATAATCCATCCCATTGATTATCTCTACTCCTAAATATAATCCTACACCATAATTTTCATGAATAATATAATCGCCCTCTTTAATTTGAGAGAAGTTTTCATATTTTATCCCACCTTTAGAAAAACTATGCCTTTTTCTAGGAATATCTCCTTCACTCTTTTTTACTTCTAATTTTTCTGAATTTTTATTTAGATATTTTAAAATATTATTAAACTCTTCCTCTTTATCCCTTTCTCTTAATATTGCTTCTTGAAATTTATAATCTAATAAATCAATATTTTCTACATAAATATTAATATCTTTATTCTTTTTTAACAATTCTATTATTTCAGGAAAACTTTTATATTCTTTTTTATTATTGTTTATATACATATTTACTGTACTTAATTTTTCAATACTTTTCTGATCAAAATTTGAAAAATATGTTATTCTATCAATTTCATCTCCAAAATATTCAAGTCTTATTGGATACTCTCCATTTGGAGGATAAATATCTAAAATATCCCCTCTAATTGAATATTCCATTCTATTTTCTACTAAGTATTTTTTTTCATATCCATTTTCATTTAATATGTCTATTACATCTTTTCTTTTTAATCCCTTTCCCAATTGCAATATAATCTTATCTTCATTTAAAGAATATTTTTCTATAAGTCCCTCTATAGATACAAATATTATTACCTTATCATCATTTTTAATTACTTCCATCAGTTTATAGTTAACTTTAAAATATTCATCTTTTTCTTGAATATCACTAACCTTAATTATAGTTTTATTTTCTATATCTTTCATATTTTCTAAATATATTTCTATATTTTTATTTGATGAAGCTATATACAATACACTTTTTTCTTTATTAACTATAAATTCTGCCACTTCTTTCCTTAACATATAAACTCCTCTATTTTTTATTAACCTTATTATACAATATTTTTTTCTTTATCTCCATTTTCATATAAAAAAAGAGAAACTAAATTACTTTAGTCTCCCTTTTTTATATTTAAATTAATTAACTAAGAGCTTATTATCCAAAGATTCCAAATACTATAGATCCTATAATTAACATCATCGCTCCACCAACTCTAGAAGAGATTTGAGCAAATGAAATTAATTCCATTCTATCTGCTGCACCAAGTACTGCGATATCTCCAGATCCACCTCTATTAGCCATACATAATCCTGCTGTTATAGCTGCTTCTACTGGATAGAATTTCATTTTCTTTGACATTAACATAATAAATGCTACTGCTCCAAATACAATTGCTAAAGCAATTATTAAGTTTGGAAGTGTTAATGAGTCAATGATTTCTTGAACATTAGTTCCAAATCCTACTGCTCCCATTAATATCCAAATTGTGTGCTTAGAGAAGAATGTTTGAACATTTTTCGCTCCAGCCTTTAATGCTGGTGGCACAACATCTAATATATTTAAAATAATTGCATATATTACTAAGAATGCTAATCTATGCATATCAAATGGTAAATTTAAAGAACTCCAAATTTGTGCTGACAAATTTGATATTATGAACATAACACCTGTTAATACTAATGCTGCTGCAAATTCTTTTTGCCCAACTTCTACTGCTACTTCCTCATCTTTTACAGCTTCTTTTGCATTATTAATAATTAAAGTTCCATTTCCTGTTAATGAAGGTTTTTTAACTCCTAACTCTTTTAATAAAGCTCCAGCAAAGATTGCTATAATATTTGCTATTGTTAATATTGATATTGCAAAGGCAAACCAATCTTTTGGATCTCCACCTGTTTTTTGAGCCCACATTTCTGACATTGGAATTGCTCCAGCTCCAGTTCCACCACCCATTATAGGTAAAACATAGTTCATTACTATATCTAAAGGTTCTTTTCCAAATAATAATCCAGCTCCAATTCCACAAACTGTTGCTCCTAGAACACCAATTAAAATTAGTGGAATGTATCCTGTTATTGCTTGTAATAAAGTTTTTCTATTTACAGTTAAAACTGATCCAACTATTAAAGCTGGAATAAATAACTCTAAAAAGTTAACTGGTTGCTTACTATAAAATATTTTTATAGAGTATAATGCTGGTTTTGGAATTAAATTATAACTTCCAAATACTGCTGACATGAAGAAAACTAAAACAGTTCCTCCACCTACATACTCATTCCAAATAGGAATTCTATCTCCTATTTCACCAAATAAAATTCCAAATACTGCTAGTACTGTGAATATTGTTAAAAAGTTTCCTCTCATTAATCCTGCTGGTTTTCCTCCAAAAGGAATATAAAGCATTACTGCTACTACTAATAGTAATCCTAAGAACATTTGTGGTGATAATCCACTCCACTTAGTTTCTTTCGGATTAAAAAGTTCTTTAAAGTTTTTCTTTGCCATTTTCTCTCCCCTTAATTAATTTTTTTGAAAATATATCACTTTAAAAGTTTTTAAACCTTACTTTACTTTTTTTACAACATCAATAATAGATCCATCTCTATATTCTACTACTGCTACAACTTTTTCCTCAAACTCTATCTCTTTTGGAGCTCCAACTATAAAGTTAGCAAGTTCTCTTAATTCAGCCATAGTTACTAATTCAATTCCAGCTTTTTCAAATCTTTCTAATAGATCTTTTCTGCTAGGATTTACAACTACTCCATAATCTGTAACAACTACATCTACTGTACTTCCAGGTGTTACAACTGTTGTTACTTTATCTATAATTGTAGGAATTCTTCCTCTTGTTAATGGAGCAACTATTATTGAAACATTTGCTACTGCTGCTGTATCTGAGTGTCCCCCTGAAGCTTCTCTTATAACTCCATTAGAACCTGAAATTACATTTACATTAAAGTCTTTATCTACTTCTAAAGCACTTAAAATAACAAAGTCTAATTTATTTACTGCTGGTGAACAGTTAAATGGATTTGCATAGAAATCAGCACTTACTTCTATATGATTTTCATTTTTTCCAATTGACTCTACTGCTGCTAAATCAAAACATTGTACATCAAATAGGTGTCCGATTAGTCCCTCTTCTAAAAGATCAACAAAAGCTTTTGTGATTCCACCTAATCCATAACTACATTTGATATTTCTTTTTATTAACTCTTCTCTTATGAATCTAGTTACTGCTAACGATGCTCCACCTGAACCAGTTTGCATTGAGAATCCATCATTAAAGTATCCTGAAGCTAACATTGCATCTAAAACCTTTTGAGCCATTAATAACTCTTTTGGATTTGATGTAAATCTTGTAGCTCCTGACATTATTCCATTAGGATCTCCAATTTCATCTACAACAACTACGTAATCTACTTGTGTTTGAGGAATACTCATTGGTGAGTTTGGATAAGCAACTAATGTATCAGTTATGATTACTACTTTTTCTGCATGTTCTGCATCAACTTTAGCATAACCTAATGATCCACAAAGTGATTTTCCTTTTACTCCATTTGCATTTCCCATACAGTCTGCTGAAGAAGCTCCTAAAAATGCTACATCTATCTTTAAATCTCCTTCAACTATTGCTCTAGCTCTTCCACCATGAGAACGAATTACTGCAGGATATTCTCCTAATAATCCATTTGATATTTCAGTTGCTAAGTCTCCTCTTAATCCACTTGATTCAACTCTATTTACTACACCTGATTTTATATGCTCTACAATTCCTTCGTGAGCTTTTGTAAATGAACTTGCTGCTACTCTTAAATTCTTAAATCCCATTTCTGCTAATTTATTCATTACTAGAGGTAATACTTTATCACCATTTCTAAAGTGGTGGTGGAAAGATATTGTCATTCCATCTTTTAATCCCGACTTTATAATAGCTTCTTCTAATGAATTTAAAACTTTAGTTCTTTTTACTTTTCCTTTTAATTCAGTTGAATCTTCATTAATAGAATTTTCAGGTTGAAAAGCAAAAGGAGTTTCATAAACTTTTCTATCTTCGTAACCTTTTATTGTTTTTAAAAGACTTTCATCAATTCTTTTGTTTACCATATTACTCATCTCCTCCAAGTTTTACTCCTGCAGCTTTTGCTAATCTTAATACATGCTCTGCTCTTTCAATTATAGGTTTATCTACCATTTTACCATCTACAGTAAATACTCCTTTATTTTGCTCAAGAGCTTCTCTTGTTGCATCTACTATTTTCTTAGCTTTTTTAATATCTAAATCAGATGGAGTATATACTTTGTGTATTAACTCTATTTGTCTTGGATGGATTAGTGACTTTCCAGCAAATCCCATTTGTTTTATTTTAGAAGCTTCCATTATAAATCCTTCATCATTATTTACATCTGAGTAAACTGAATCCATTGGATCTATTCCTGCTGCTCTTGCTGCCATTACAATTAATCCTCTTGCTGTGAATAACTCTATTCCTTCTGGAGATCTATTTGTTTTTAAGTTAGTAACATAGTCTTCTCCACCAATAGCCATTCCTATTAATCTATCTGATGACGTTGCAATTGAATATGCATTTAATGCACCTAATGGACTTTCTATAGCTACCATTAATTTTGTTTGTCCAACTGGAATTCCAGCTTCTTTTTCTATTCTCTCAACATGAGCCTGAACATCTAAAACATCTTGTGCTGTATCTGTTTTTGGTATTCTTATTACATCTGGTTGTGCTCTTACAACAAATTCTAAATCCTCAACACCGTATCCTGTGTCTAAAGCATTAATTCTTACAACTGTTTCAATATTTAATTTTTTATATAGAGGTCCCATTTTTCTTAACATATTAAATACTAAGAATCTAGCTGAGTCCTTTTCTGTTATTGCGATTGCATCTTCTAAGTCAAACATTACTGAATCTGGTCTATAAATTTGTACATCTTTTATTACTCCAGGGTTATTTCCTGGAACAAAAAGCATTGAACGTCTTAATTTCATAATTTCCTCCTACTTCCAAGTATATTTTTGTTGAGCTGCTCTAGTTACAACAGTTTGGATTCTACTTTTTATAACTGGTTCAATAGCTCCCTTATCATTTACTAATAATTTTCCAGATGTTACTCCTAATTCCTTAAGAGATTCCATAATTACTCTTTTAACATCTTCTCCATATTGACCCATTACAACACTTTCCATCTCTAACTCAATACCATTATCATTTGGCTCAAGTATGATGTAAATATCACTTGATTCTAAAGTACCTGCTACTGCTCTTACTTTAATTTCCATACTATATCCTCCTTTTATTTAAACATTGATAGTAATACACCCGCTGCTACTGCTGAACCTATAACTCCCGCTACATTTGGCCCCATTGCATGCATAAGTAAAAAATTACTCGGATTCTCTTCTTGTCCCACTTTTTGAACAACTCTTGCCGCCATAGGTACTGCACTTACTCCTGCTGCTCCTATCATCGGATTAATTGTCCCTTTGCTAAGTTTACACATAACTTTTCCAAATAAAACGCCCCCTGCAGTTCCAAAAGAAAAAGCAAATAAACCTAATATGATAATTTTTATTGTTGCTAAATTTAAAAATGCATCTGCACTTGTTGTTGCTCCAACTGTTAATCCTATAAATATTGTAATTACATACATTAAAGCACCTTTTATATGTTCTACTAAATTTGGAACTAATCCAGTTTCTTTCACTAAATTTCCAAACATTAACATCCCAATTAATGGAATTGATGAGGGAATTATTAAGGTAACTACTATTGTAACTATTATTGGAAATAGTATTTTCTCTTTTTTACTTACAGCTCTTAACTGCGTCATTTTTATTTGTCTTTCAGCCTTTGTTGTTAAAAGTTTAATAATTGGTGGCTGAATAACTGGTACTAATGCCATATATGAATATGCTGCTACTGCTATTGGTCCTAATAAATGTGGTGCTAGTTTTGAAGTTAAGTAAATTGCTGTAGGTCCATCTGCTCCTCCAATAATTCCAACTGAAGCTGCTTCATTTCCATTCATTCCTAACAATACCGCTCCTACAAATGCTCCGAATATTCCTAATTGAGCTGATGCTCCAAGTAATAAACTCTTTGGATTTGCAATTAACGGTCCAAAATCTGTACTAGCTCCAATGGCTAAGAAAATAAGTGGTGGATATACTCCATACTTAACTCCTTGATATAAAATATTTAATAATCCATTTTTATCCATTACGCCCTCTGTTATTGGGGCTGGTAAATTTACCAGTAACATACCAAAAGCTATTGGTAATAATAAATATGGTTCGTATTGTTTTTTTATAGCTAAATATAATAAGAATAATGATACTAATAACATTATTACTTGATTCATTGTTAACATAGCTATTCCTGTTGTTGAATATAAGTTAATTAAAAACTCCATTTTTACTCCTTTTACTTTTTAATTTACATCATAGTTACAAGTAATGTTCCTCCATCAATTGTATCTCCCTTTTTAACTTCAATTGTTTGAATTTCTCCATCTTGTGGTGCTACTATTGGATTTTCCATTTTCATAGCCTCTAATACAACTAAAGTATCTCCAGCTTTTACTATATCTCCTGGATTAACTTCAACTGAAACAACTAATCCTTGCATAGGTGCATCTATTTCAATTGCATTTTCTGATTTCTTAGGAGAAGTCTCTCTTACTACTTCAACTTTTTTTTCTGGAGTTGATATATTTCCTTGAACCTCTGTTACAGATTCTATTTCTACTTCATATACCTTTTCTCCAATTTTCACTTTATATACTTTTATCATTTTTCTACCCCTTTTTAATTTATCTCTTTAATTCCTAAAACTTTAATTGTTGCATCTTTATCTTCTCCAGCAGCTTCAATACTAGCTACCATCATTGCTACTCTCATCTCTTCACATTTTATTTGTGATGGATCAAAAGCTTTTCTTGTAACTTCTTCTTTTGATACTTTCTTAGCTACAACTGTTTTCTTTACTTTTGCTTCTACTTTTTCACCTGGAATATACTTAAATAAAGAAATAACAAAGGCTAATATAGAAAGTATTGAAAATACTACAATCATACTTATTAAAGTTATCTCTAGAGACGTCATTAATGATATTGCTCCCTTAAACATTTCTGAAAATCATTCTCCTTTCTCTAAAAAATTATATTTATATTTCTTACTTCCTTTGTTTCTTTTGGTTTATCTCTATTTTCTAAATAACCTTTTGCAATTTGTGGAAACATTGCATACATTAAAACATCTTCTGGTGATTTTGCTAAACTTCCAATTTCTTTTGCAATTTCATCATATTCTGGTTTTATTAAATCTGCTGGTCTACCAGTAAACACTTCTTCGTTTCCTATAATTTTTTCTCTAATCTCCTTTGATACTGGAGCTGGAGATTTTCCATACAATCCCTTTACGTAATCTTTTATCTCTTTAGGAATCATTTTATATCTTTCACCAGTTAATACATTAAATACTGCTTGTGTTCCAACCATTTGACTCAATGGAGTTACTAGTGGTGGATATCCTAAATCTTCTCTTACTCTTGGTATCTCTTTTAAAACATCTTCATATTTATCAGCAGCTTTTTGAGCTGTTAATTGAGACACTAAATTAGATAACATTCCTCCTGGAAGTTGATATTCTAAAATACTTGGCTCTACAAAATATGCTTGCATATTTAATACTTTTTCATCTACATATTTTTTTCTAATTGGTTTAAAATACTCAGCTATCTCTTTTAATAAAGTTAAGTTAAGCTGCGGATCTCTTTCACTACCTTCTAAAGTTCTTGCCATAGATTCTGTAGCTGGTTGAGATGTTCCACCTGCAAAAGTTGAAATTGCTGTATCTATAATATCTACTCCTGCATCAATAGCTCTTAAATATAGCATACTTGCTATTCCACTTGTTGCATGAGTATGTAACTCTAATGGAATATTAATTACAGATTTTATCTCTTTTATTAATTTATAACCTGTTTCTGGTAAAAGAATTCCAGCCATATCTTTTATTACAATAGAGTCAGCTCCCAACTCTTCCATCTCTTTTGCTAAATTTTTATAATACTCAGTTGTATGAATAGGACTTATTGTATAAGCTATTGATAATTGACAATGTCCTCCATATTTTTTAGTAGCTAGTGCTGCTGTTTTTAAATTTCTAACATCATTTAATGCGTCAAAAATTCTAATTATATCTATTCCATTTTCAATTGATTTCTTAACAAACTCTTCTACTATGTCATCACCATAATGTCTATATCCTAAAAGATTTTGTCCTCTTAATAGCATTTGTAATTTTGTTTTTTTAGCTCTTTTTTTTATAGCTCTTAAACGCTCCCAAGGATCCTCATTTAAAAATCTTATACATGCATCAAATGTCGCTCCACCCCAAACTTCAAGGGCATGGTATCCAACTTCATCCATTTTTTCTACAATAGGAAGAATCTCATCAGTTCTTAATCTTGTTGCTATTAAAGATTGATGACCATCTCTTAAGCAGGTTTCTGTTATTTTTAATTTTCTTTCCAAACTATCCTCCTTAAATTCTGTATTCTGTATTCTGTATACAATATTTTACAGATTTTATTATACACTATTCCATACTAAAGTCAAACTTTTTCTACTTAAAAAATGTTCTTATTTTACTTTATTCATCTCGTTTTAGGACGAATTTCGACGGCTTTTTTCACTTGTGTTTTTTAACCTCCTTCTTTATTTTTATTAAATATTTAATCTTTCTAAAAAAAAAAGACTAAATTTTTATTTAGTCTCTTCATCAACCTGCTTTTTTAGAAATTCCTTTGCTTCAAGTAAATGTTTTCTATTCACTTCAATGGCTTTCTCTTTGTTTCCTGATTTTATTAAATTTACAATGTTCATATGATCTTCATAAGCACTTAATCTTCTTTCTTTATTTTCTGCTGATATCTTTCTAAATTTTTTCAAATATAAATTTAAATTATTTATTAATGAAATTACTCTAGGAAGTTTTGATATTTTATAAAGTAGTTTATTAAACTTAGAAAAACATTTAAAAACTTCATCTGTTTTAGATTCATCATTTATTATACTTTTAGTATAGATAATATTATCCTCTAATTCTTTTATATCTTCATCTTTAACTTTCTTAAATATCTCTTCTAATATTAAAGTTTCTAGTGCCACTCTTATTTTTACAACTTCTTCAACATCTTTTTTAGTAGTTTTTGGTATTGTTACTCCACCTTTTTCTCTAGCCTCTACTAATCCTTCTAACTCTAACATTCTTAAAGCTTCTCTTAAAGGTGTCCTACTCACATTTAACTTCTCAGCATATTCTTCTTCAACTATTCTTGTTTCCTCTTTTATTTTTCCACTAACTATTTCAGACTTCAAATATTCATATACTTGTTCTCTTATAGATTTCTTCTTTTTTATAGCCATACTTCCTTCTTCCCTCTCTATTGGAATCTCTCTAAATATTCTTTTAATGATTCATTAAAGATATCTAGCATTTTTTCCATCTCTTCTTCTTTTATTATATATGGCGGCATAAAGTATACAATATTCCCTAAAGGTCTCAAAATTGCTCCTTTTTTTAGTGCAATTTTATAAATCTCATATCCTGCCCTTTCGCCAGGTAAACCAACTAACTCTATAGCTCCAATTAAACCTATTTGTCTATATTCTCCTAAATAAGGTGTTTCTTTTAGCTTTTCTTTTGCTAAAGTTCTTAAAAAGTTTCCTTTTTCTTCTATCATCTCTAAAATATTTTCATCTTCAAATATTTTCAAAGTTTCTACAGCAATTCTACAACCAATTGGATTTCCAGAATAACTATGTGAATGTAAAAATGATTTTCCTGCTGAATAATCATCATAAAAATTGTTATATAGCTCATCTGTTATCAATACTATTGACATTGGAAAATAACCAGCTGTTAATCCTTTTCCCACACACATAATATCTGGACTAACTCCTGCATGTTCTATTGCAAACATCTTTCCGGTTCTTCCAAATCCCATTGCAATTTCATCTGCAATTAAATGTATATTTAAATCTTTTGTTAATTTTCTTAATTTTTGAATATATTTTGGAGAATAAATTCTCATTCCTGCAACACCTTGAACCATTGATTCAATTATCACTCCAGAAACTTCATTATGATTTTCTAATAAATATTTCTCCATATGCTCAAAACATTCTGCATCACAAGTTTCTCTATTCTTATTATAAGTACAATTAAAACAATCTGGACCTTTTACTTTTTTCCCTTCTCTTATTAAAGGTTTATAAACATCTGTAAATCTATCCATATTTCCAACACCTAAAGCTCCAATAGTTTCACCATGATAAGCGCCCTCTAAAGATACAAATGTTTTTTTTTGAGGATTTCCACTTTGAACATGAGATTGAAAGCTTAATTTTATAGCAACTTCTGTACTTGAAGATCCATTATCAGTAAATATTAATTTATTTAATCCTTCTGGTGCCACTTTTGTAAGTCTTTCTCCAAGTTCAATTCCTGCTTCATGAGAAAAATTAGCAAAAATTATATGTTCTAGTTTATCTATCTGCTCTTTTATTACTTTATTTATTCTAGCATTACAATGTCCAAATAAATTTACCCACCAACTTGATACGCAATCCATATATCTATTTCCAAACTCATCTTCTACATACATTCCTTCACCTTTTGTTATTACAATTGGTGGTAAATTTTCATAATCTTTCATCTGTGAACAAGGATGAAAAATATGTTCTAAATCTTTTTTTTGCAATTCACTTAGTTTATTCATTAAGATTACTCCCTTATTTATTTTTTTCTCTTAGTCAAAATAAATTAATCTATAATTTTATTATAACATGAATATTTATGACTTGACTTTTTTTCTTTTTCTACTTGATTCTATTCCAAGTTCTAATCTATATTTTGTAATTGTTCTTCTGTTTATTTTAAGCCCCTTCTCTTGAATCTTTTCTACAAGTTTTTCATCAGATAATGGCTTCAATTTATCTTCATTTTTTATTAAAAATAAAAGTTCAAATTTTAATTTTTCTCTTTCTGAACTTAATAAAATATAATCTTTTAATTTCTTTACTTTTCCATTTATTTTTAAATATTTTTCATTTACTGTCCTCGATACTGTAGATTCATGACAATCTAATTCATAAGCTATATCTTTTATTTTTAATGTTTTTAAATCTTTACCATACAATATATTATCTTTTTGATAGGCTAATATATATCTAGAAATTTTAAGTAAAGTATTTTGTCTCTTTTCTATTGCTGTAATCAATGCAATAGCTTTTGTTATATTTTTATTATCACTTCCATCTCTTTTTATTTTAATTTTAGGACAATATTCTTCATTTAACTCTATTTTTAATTCTTCTTTTTCTAAAAAAACAATTATATCTGGAATAATATATTCTATTTTATTATTTACAATAAATCCTCTAGCTGGTTTTGGATTTAATGTTCTTAGCACTTTTAATATTTCATTTAACTTTTCTAAATCAATTGAATATTTTTTCGAAACATACTCTAATCTTCCTTCGGCAATATCTTCTAAATCATTTTTTATTATATTTTCTAGTATTTCATTTTTTATATTTTTTAATTTTAATTGAATAAGTAAACATTCTATTAAATCTTTTCCTCCTATTCCCACAGGTTCTAGAGTGTGTAGGATTTCAATTCCTTTTATTATCTCTATTTTATTTACCTTTAATACTTTTTTAAATTCATCTAACTCCCCAACTAAATATCCCTTTTCATCTAAATTATTTATAAGAAAATATAAAATATTTTTCATTTCTAAATTAATTAATAAATATCCTATTTGCTCCTCTAAATAATCTATTAAATTTTTTTCATTCCCCTCTAATGAATCTAATAAAAAATCTGATTGTGATGTATTCTTTGTATAATTTTTTGTTGGATAAGAAATGTCAATTACAGGATTTTTTTTAGATTCTTTCTCTAAAAATTCTTTTAATTCCTTTGTAGACATTTTTAATATTTCTATAGACATTTTCATATCTAAAGACAATATTAACTTCAAATTTTGATTTACTTCTAATTTAAAATCCATCCTCTCCCCCTTTTATATTTATAATAATACAAAAAATCTGACAGAGTTTCAAATATTAAATAAAACTCTACCAGATTTTTTATCTTTTAAATTTAAATGTTTTTTCAAATTTCACTTTTATTTTTTTTCCTTTATAAATAATTGGTTTAAATTTCCATTCTCTTAAAGCTCTTATTACAGCTTCTTTAAATCCATAGCTTTGTTCTCCAGAGATTATTTTAATCTCTTTTAACTCTCCATTTAAATCCACTAAAAAAGTTGCATCAACCTCTCCATCTCCTTTATATCCCATTTTTTTTGCTATTATAGGGTATTTAGGATCAACTTCTTTTTCTATTTCATACTTTATTCCTTGAGCTGATACTGCTGTAAAAATTCCATCTTTTCCCTGAATAAATCTATTTTTATCTTGAAATTCATTATACTTTGATTTCTTTTCTATACTATTTTTTTCTTCTTTAATTTTTTTATTTATAGTTTTTTTAATCTTTTTTTTCATTTTTTTTTCAATTTTTCTTACTTTTTTTTTCTTATTAATATTTTTTTGCTGTTCTTCTTTTTTCTCTATTTTTTTTTCATTTATTAAATTTCTAATTGATGAACTACTTATACCACTTCTATTTTTTACAGAAACAATCATTGTACTCTTCCTTACAAATTTAATCTCTTCTGTTTTAGAATATTTAAAAATTAATGTTATCACTGTTAAATGAATTACTAAAGATAACATATAAAACTTATTCATAAAAATTCAACTCAACTTTTTTTATACCATCATTTTTTAATTTACCAATTGTTTTTACAATAACTTCATATTTTAAATTTTTATCTGCACTTATTGATATTTCATCTATATTTTTTAATTTTTCTCCTAAATTGTCCATATATATTTTTTCACTAATCTTTCCATTTTTTAAAAAATAATTCTGATTACTATCTATTATTAGCTCAAATGATTTATCTTGTTTTTCAGTACTTTCTATTCCTGAATTTGGCAATTCTAATTTAAAAGCACTATATTTGTCAAAAGTAGTAACAAGCATAAAAAATATCAATAATAAAAAAACCACATCTATTAATGGTGTTAAATCTGGAGTTGCTAAACTTCTTTTTTTTGTTCTTCTTTTCATTTTATCTACCTCTTTACTATATTTACGATAAAGGTTGCTATTTTCTCAACTTCTAAACTCATTTTTTCTATTTTTTTATTAAAAATATTATATGCAATTATTGTTGGTATAGCTATAATCAACCCTCCTGCTGTTGTTAATAAAGCTTGAGATATTCCTCCAGCTATTGCATTTGGATCTCCAGTTCCTGTTACTGCTATTTTTCCAAAGGCTTGAATCATTCCTGTTACTGTTCCTAATAAGCCAATCATTGGAGCTGTATATGCTATGATTCCAAGAAGATATGTATTTTTTTCTAAAATATCCATTTCATTTAATTCTATCTCTCTTAATAGTTCATCACTATCTTTATAATCACCAATTTCACAATATCTTATTAAAAATTTTGTTATAGTTTTTCCAACTACACCTTTTTCTGTTCTTGAAAACTCAATAGCTTTATCATAATTTTTTTCAAGAAGATATATTTTCATTTGTTTTTTAAATTCTGAATTCACTGTTGTTTTATTTTTTGTAAAACACCAAACTCTTTCTAATATAATTCCTAAAGCTATTACTGATAATACTATTAATATGTAAAGTATTGGTCCACCTGCTTGAATATAATTTAACATTAAATCTCCTCCAAAATACTACTTAATTTTGTTTTTTTCTCCTCTATATACTCTTTATATCCTTTAATTTTTTTAGAATTTAAATAGTATATTTTTTCATTATTTAAAATAATATAATAAATTTTATCCTTGTATTGATATACATCCTTTTTTTCACTTTGTAAAATTGTTGAACAATTCTCTTTGCAACATGAATTTGGAGAACAATATTTATATATATCTCCATGCTCATACATTTTATATGATACAAATCTACAAGAAAGTGGTTTAACTTTTTCAATTAAACATTTCCTATTTATTTTATCATGAAAAAAACAATTTTTATTCTCTTTTAAATTTTTTAAAATTATTTTTTTCACATTTTTATGCTCTTTTAAGTAATTTAAAATCTCTTTTATTTCTTTCTCTGTGCCACTGACATAATCACTATAACAACACCCTGCATTATTAGCTACTTGATTACATCTCCCCTTTTTATTTAACTCTTTTATCTCTTTAATCGCTCTATTTATTTCATCTCTTAATTTTTCCATTTTATCTCTCCTATAGAAAAAGGCCTGAGTTCCCCCAGGCTTAATTTATTAAAATGTATAAGTTGCCTCTAATGTATATATTCTACCTTCAGCTTTATTATATTGTCTTGTATTACTCCAATATCCAACATATAATGGATATTTTTTATCAAATACATTATTTATTTTACCAACTAGTGTCAAATTTTCTATAATTTTATAATTAATAGATAAATTTAAAGTTGTATATCCGCCAATATCTTTAGGTCTTTGATTTGTAGGATCATCCGAATCATAGAATTTACCATAATAAAGAACATCAGCATTAGCAAGTACACAATCTGTAAACTGATATTTAGCACCAAATCCCAATTTCCAATTTGGAATAAAGGGTATTTCTTTTCCTTCTAAATTTTCAAATTTAGATTTTTTAATGTTATGATGTAAATATGTAGCTGAAGTGCTTAAAGTTAATTTATCAAAATAATGCTCTCCAAAAAATTCAAATCCATATCTTTCTGTATCTCCGATATTATAATATGGGAATAAATCTGTATATTCTTCTCCAGAATAATAAATCTCATCTTTTGTTATTTTATAAAATGTAGATAAACTTAAATAAGTATCGTGAATATAATCTTTTATACCTAACTCAATTGTATCTTGTGTTTGGGGTTTTAGTTTTTCCGCATTAACAGTATATCTCATCTCAGATATCAATGGAGTTCTAAAATCTCTTGATAACTTACCATATAAAACTCCTGTATTATTATATTTATATTTTGTTTCAATATTATAAGAATAATCATTAAAAGTAGTCTTATTCAATTTATTCCATTTATCTTGAGGAATAGGTTTTCTATCTCTAAAATAATAATTATATTCAGCATTATTATATCTTATACCTTGAGAGAAAATAAATTTATCAATAGAATTTTCATTCATTAAAAAAAATCCATAACTATCTTTTGTAGAATTTTTTCTTGATTTATTTTGTGGATTAGCTATTTCTTGTGCAAAATCACTTCCAATTATAAAGTAATCATCATTAAAATATTTATGCTTTAGTTGTATTTTACTATATATTTTTTGTTCATCGTCCTGAGGAATAGATGTTCCTTCTTTAGCATTATATGATTCAAATTCTTTTTCATATAATCCAAAATAAGTTAGAAATTGTGTATTACTACTAAAATTATAATTATAATTTAGATAGTAATCATTACTATATGATTTTCCTCTAGACACATCCCCTGGGTTTTTATCATCTGTATAATATTCT
>SAMEA5043656__coassemble_77_pt1 | contig 24630 bp, 22 predicted proteins | sample SAMEA5043656__metabat2_low_PE_002 | metagenome-assembled genome bin SAMEA5043656 (sample SAMEA5043656) | Gadus morhua | reverse complement strand
GTACTTGGGGGGCAGCCCCCTGGGAGGATAGGAAGTTGCCAATCTTTTTTTATTTGCTAAAAATATATTGACAAAAATAAAAAAAAGTGGTATTATCATCTATGTCTTAAAAGAAAGCAATAGGAAACTCTTTTTTACCATACAATAAAATAAAAGTATGGGAGGATTGTGATATCCGTTAGATGAGTGGAGGTGTAACGAGTGAGAGTAAATATTCAATTAGAGTGTACAGAGTGTAAAAGAAGAAATTATAGTACTTCAAAGAATAAAAAGAACACTACTGACAGATTAGAGTTAAATAAATACTGTAAATGGGACAAAAAAGTAACATTACATAAAGAAACTAAAAAGTAATTATCTAAATTAAAGAAGTTAATTCTTCTTTAATTTTTTAAGTAAGTTTGCAACAACATGCAGGTCAATGGCTCAATTGGCAGAGCATCGGTCTCCAAAACCGAGGGTTGGGGGTTCGATTCCCTCTTGACCTGCCATTTTTTTTTTAAAAAATAAAAGTATTGGTGGTGCAAATATGGGATTAGTTAATGATGTAAAAAAAGAATATTCAAAGGTCGAATGGCCTAGGAAAAAGGAAATAGTATCAGCAACTACTTGGGTTGTTGTTATGAGTATATTTTTAGGGATATACTTGGGAGTTTTCGATATAATTGCTTCAAGACTTTTAAAGATGCTTGTATCTCTCTTTGGAGGATAAAATGGAAAAAAGCTTAGTAAGAAAATGGTTTATGATTCATACTTATTCGGGGTATGAGAAAAAAGTAAAAACAGATTTAGAACAAAAGATAGAGACACTAGGGCTTAGTGCTATAGTTAGTAAGGTATTAGTACCTGAAGAAGAATCTATTGAAGAGAGAAGAGGAAAGAAAAAGATAATTTCTAGAAAGTTATTTCCTGGATATGTAATGCTTGAAATGGAAGCAACAAGAGAGGAAAGCACTGATGGAATTAATTTTAGAGTAGACTCAGATGCTTGGTACGTAGTTAGAAATACTAATGGAGTAACAGGGTTTGTTGGTGTTGGATCAGATCCAATTCCAATGGAAGATGATGAAGTTGAAAATATCTTCTCAGTAATAGGATACAGAACAGAAGAGGACGAGAAGGAACTTAAAGAAGTTATAAGAGTAGACTACGAAGTAGGAGACTATGTAAAACTTCTATCTGAAGGATTTGAGGATCAAGAAGGTAAAGTTGCGGAAATCGATATGGAACATAGAAAAGTTAAGGTTATGTTAGAGATGTTTGGAAGAATGACTCCAATAGAAGTTGACCTTGACAGTGTAGAAAAGGCTTAATTTAAGCCTGTGGGAGATCGTAGATCAATACCACAATTTTATGGAGGTGTAATTCAACAATGGCAAAAGAAATAATCGGATTAATTAAATTACAATTACCAGCTGGAAAAGCTAACCCTGCTCCACCAGTAGGACCAGCATTAGGACAACACGGAGTTAACATTATGGAATTCTGTAAAGCGTTCAATGCAAAAACTCAAGATAAAGCGGGATGGATCATTCCAGTTGAAATATCTGTATATAACGACAGATCATTCACATTTATCTTAAAAACTCCACCAGCTTCAGATTTATTAAAGAAAGCTGCAGGAATCAAATCAGGAGCAGCAAACTCTAAAAAAGATGTTGTTGCAACTATAAACACAGCTAAATTAAAAGAAATTGCTGAAACTAAGATGCCAGATTTAAATGCTGGAACAGTAGAAGCAGCTATGAATATAATAGCTGGATCAGCAAGATCAATGGGAATCAAAATAGAAGACTAATTAGAAGTCAATTCTTATTTATGTGATATTAAGTGGTAGGACACAATATGTCCGTCTAACCACAGAAGGAGGAAATTTTCAATGGCAAACAAAAGAGGTAAAAAATACCTAGAAATAGCTAAATTAGTTGAGCAAGGAAGATTATACGAGGTTAAAGAAGCTTTAGAACTTGTAAGAAAAACAAGAACAGCAAACTTCGTAGAAACAGTTGAAATTGCTTTAAGATTAGGAGTAGATCCTAGACATGCAGACCAGCAAGTTAGAGGTACAGTAGTACTTCCTCACGGAACTGGAAAAACAGTAAAAATATTAGCAATAACTTCAGGAGCTAACGTAGAGAAAGCTTTAGAAGCTGGAGCAGATTATGCTGGAGCAGAAGAATACATCGAAAAAATTCAACAAGGATGGTTCGATTTCGATATCGTAATCGCAACACCTGACATGATGCCTAAATTAGGAAGACTGGGAAGAGTTTTAGGAACTAAAGGTTTAATGCCTAACCCTAAATCAGGAACAGTTACACCAGATATCGCAACGGCAGTATCTGAGTTCAAGAAAGGAAAACTTGCATTTAGAGTAGACAAGTTAGGATCAATCCACGCACCAATTGGTAAAGCGGATTTCTCTGAAGAAGCAATTGCTGAAAACTTTACAGCTTTCATGAATGAAATCATCAGATTAAAGCCTTCTGCATCTAAAGGTCAATATTTAAAAACAGTAGCAGTTTCATTAACTATGGGACCAGGTGTAAAAATGGATCCAGTTTTAGTTGCAAAAAACGCGTAGTTGTGATATAATAGTAAAGCTGAAAAAGCTGAAAAAAGTTGGATAAATAATTTAATATAGATCCAAACCAAAGACCGTAGGTGGCGAAAGCTTTAAAACCTACCGAGGTTGGAAGAAGGTATTCGCTAGCCTCATTAATTAGAAGCAATGAAACCTCCGTTCCCACCTTGGAGCGGAGGTAATTTTAGAGTAAAAGAGGAGGTGAATCAAAAATGGCAACTCAATTAAAAAAAGAACTTGTAGCAGAATTAGTTGAAAAAATATCTAAAGCTCAATCTATCGTTCTTGTTGATTATCAAGGTCTTAAAGTAAATCAAGAGACTGAGTTAAGAAGACAAATGAGAGCAAATGGAGCTGAGTACTTAGTTGCTAAGAACAGATTGTTCAAAATAGCACTAGCTGAAGCTGGTATCGCTGATAAATTCGATGATTTACTAGAAGGAACTACTGCATTTGCATTCGGATATGCTGATCCAGTAACTCCTGCTAAAGTAGTTTATGAAGTTGAAGCAGCACAAGCAAAAGCTAATGCAAAAGCTAAAAAAACTATATTCACAATAAAAGGTGGATTATTAACTGGTAAGAGAATGGAAACTGCTGAGGTAGTATCACTTGCTAAATTACCATCAAGAGAACAACTTCTATCTATGATCTTAAACGGAATGTTAGGTCCAGTTAGAAAACTTGCATATGCAACAGTAGCAATAGCTGAACAAAAAGAAGCAGCTGCTGAGTAATTATCTCATTAGAGAAAATTAAAAATAAAACAAAGATAATTTAAGGAGGAAATAACAATGGCATTCAATAGAGAGCAATTCATAGCTGATTTAGAAGCTATGTCAGTATTAGAGTTAAGAGAATTAGTAACAGCTTTAGAGGAGCACTTCGGTGTAACTGCTGCTGCACCAGTAGCTGTAGCTGCTGCTGAGGGATCAGCTGTAGAAGAAAAAACTGAATTTGATGTAGTATTAACTGCTGCAGGACCAAACAAAATCGCTGTAATCAAAGAGGTTAGAGCTATAACTGGTTTAGGATTAAAAGAAGCGAAAGCAGTAGTAGATAACGGTGGAGTAATTAAAGAAGCCGCTTCTAAAGAAGATGCTGAAGCAATAAAAGCTAAATTAACTGAAGCTGGAGCAACAGTAGAAGTTAAGTAATAACCATAAAAGTTATTATTAAATTAGTAACATGTTATACTAAAATGAAAAAAAATAGGCACTCTAACAGGGTGCCTTTTTACTCATTTAAAAAAAAGAATCTATAAAAATGGTCGGTAAAGTTAATACTTAATCTTTTGAAAATAAAATTAGTTTTATTTTCCAAAGATTAGGTATTGATCACTATATAAATAGTAAGGAGTGTGAATTGATGGGGAAACTCGTTGAAAGATTGAATTTTGGAAGAATCGAAGAAAGAGGAAATATGCCTCACTTCTTAGAATTCCAACTGGATTCCTATGAAGATTTTCTACAAGCTAAGGAGGCTCCACTTAACAGAAAAGATAAGGGGTTAGAGTCTGCTTTTAGAGAAGTATTCCCTGTTGAATCTTCAAATGGAGATATAAAATTAGAATATGTTGCCTATGAGTTGCACGAAGCTGATGCGCCTTTAAATGATGAGCTTGAGTGTAAAAAAAGAGGAAAAACTTACTCTGCTTCTTTAAAAGTAAGATTAAGACTTACTAATAAGAAAAGTGGAAATGAAATACAAGAAACTCTTGTATATTTCGGTGAAGTGCCTCTAATGACTGAAAGAGGAACATTTATAATTAATGGTGCTGAAAGAGTTGTAGTATCGCAACTTCATAGATCGCCAGGAGTATCATTCAATAAAGAAGTTAATATTCAAACAGGTAAAGATTTATTCTCAGGGAAAATTATACCATACAAAGGAACTTGGTTAGAGTTCGAAACTGATAAGAATGATTTTTTAAGTGTTAAAATTGATAGAAAGAAAAAAGTTTTAGCAACTGTTTTCTTAAAAGCTGTAGATTTCTTTGAAACAAATGAAGAAGTTATGGATGAATTCTTAGAAGAAAAAGAAATAGATTTAACAGAATATTATGAGAGATATACAAATAAAGAGGAACTTTTAAGTGTTCTTAGAACAAGAATAGAAGGAAGTTTCATTAAAGAGGATGTTTTCAACGAAGAGACAGGGGAAGTATTGTTTGAAACTAAACAATTAATAACAGAAACTGTTGTTCTTGATTTAATAGATTTAAAAATTGAAAACATTTTAATTTGGGAAGTAAAGCCTGAAGATAAAGTAATGGCAAATACAATAGTTAATGATACAGGAGATACAAAAGAAGAAGCTGTAACAGAGGTATTTAAGAAATTAAGACCAGGAGATTTAGTTACAATAGATTCTGCAAGATCATTAATCAAACAAATGTTCTTCAACCCTCAAAGATACGATCTTGAGCCAGTTGGAAGATATAAAATGAACAAAAGATTAAAATTAGATTTACCAGAAGATGAAATTCTATTAACAAAAGAAGATGTAATTGGAACTATTAAGTATGTAATTGGATTAAATAATGGAAAAGGTCATACTGATGATATTGATAATTTATCAAACAGAAGAGTTAGAGGTGTAGGAGAGCTGTTATTAATGCAAATTAAAACAGGACTATCTAAAATGGGTAAAATGGTAAAAGAGAAAATGACTATACAAGATATAGAAACATTAACTCCACAATCATTATTAAACACAAGACCTTTAAATGCTTTAGTTTTAGATTTCTTTGGATCAGGTCAACTTTCTCAATTCATGGACCAATCAAATCCTTTAGCAGAGTTAACTCATAAGAGAAGAATTTCTGCATTAGGACCTGGTGGACTTTCAAGAGAAAGAGCAGGATTTGAAGTAAGAGATGTACATGATTCTCACTATGGAAGAATTTGTCCAATAGAAACTCCAGAGGGACCAAATATCGGTCTGATTGGATCATTAGCTATTTATGCAAAGGTTAATTCATATGGATTCATTGAAACTCCTTATGTAAAAGTAGAAAATGGAGTGGCTAATTTTGATAATATTCATTACTTAGCTGCTGATGAAGAAGAAGGATTATTTATAGCTCAAGCCGATACAACAATTGGTGAGAATGGAGAGCTTCTTGGAGATGTAGTTTGTAGATATGGGCATGAGATTGTTCATATATTAGGAGATAAAGTGCATTATTTAGATGTATCGCCTAAACAAGTTGTATCAGTTTCAGCAGGATTAATACCATTCTTAGAGCATGATGATGCTAACAGAGCCCTAATGGGATCAAACATGCAAAGACAAGCAGTACCTTTACTAAGAACTGAGGCACCATTTATCGGAACTGGGTTAGAAAGAAAAGTTGCTGTTGATTCAGGAGCTGTAATATCATCTAAAGCAGAAGGTAAAGTAATTTATGTTGATGCTAAAGAGATTATAGTTGAAGATGCAGAAGGAAAATCATATAAACATAGATTATTAAACTTCGAAAGATCAAACCAAGCAATGTGTTTACACCAAACTCCATTAGTTGAGTTAGGACAGGAAGTAGAGTTAGGGCAAGTAATTGCTGATGGACCTGCTACTAAAGGTGGAGATCTAGCTTTAGGTAGAAATATCTTAATGGCATTTATGCCTTGGGAAGGGTATAACTATGAGGATGCGATTTTAATATCTGATAGATTAAGAAAAGATGATGTATTTACATCAATACATATAGAAGAATACGAAATAGAAGCTAGAAACACTAAACTAGGTGATGAAGAGATAACAAGAGAGATTCCAAATGTATCAGAGGAAGCTTTAAAGAACTTAGATGCTAGAGGAATAATTGTTGTTGGATCAGAAGTTGGACCAGGAGATATTCTTGTTGGAAAAACTGCACCAAAAGGTGAATCAGAACCACCTGCAGAGGAAAAATTACTAAGAGCAATCTTTGGTGAAAAAGCTAGAGATGTAAGAGATACATCACTAAAAATGCCTCATGGATCTAAAGGAACAGTTGTTGAAGTTCTTGAGTTATCAAGAGAAAATGGAGATGAATTAAAGGCTGGAGTAAATAGATCAATAAGAGTATTCATTGCAGAAAAGAGAAAGATAACTGTTGGAGATAAAATGTCAGGAAGACACGGTAATAAAGGTGTTGTTTCTAGAGTATTACCTTCAGAAGATATGCCATTTTTAGCAGATGGAACTCACTTAGATGTTGTTATTAATCCACTTGGAGTACCATCACGTATGAACATAGGACAAGTACTTGAGGTTCACTTAGGTATGGCTATGGGAAAATTAAATGGTGGAACTTATTTATCTACTCCAGTATTTGATGGAGCTAGAGAAGAGCAAGTTAAAGATTATTTAGAAAAAGCAGGATACCCTAGAAAAGGTAAAGTAACATTATTTGATGGAAGAACAGGAGATAAGTTTGATAATCCAGTAACAGTAGGAAGAATGTATATGTTAAAACTACATCACCTTGTTGAGGATAAAATGCACGCAAGAGCAATTGGACCATACTCACTAGTAACACAACAACCACTAGGAGGAAAAGCTCAGTTCGGAGGACAAAGACTTGGAGAGATGGAGGTTTGGGCACTAGAGGCTTACGGAGCTTCAAACATACTTCAAGAGATGTTAACAGTTAAGTCAGATGACGTAACTGGAAGAACAAAAACTTACGAGGCAATCGTAAAAGGTGAAGAGATGCCAGAGGCAGATTTACCAGAATCATTTAAAGTTCTATTGAAAGAGTTCCAAGCTCTTGCACTAGATGTAGAGTTATTTGATTTAAACAATGAGTTAATTAACGTTAACGAAGAGTTAGGAAAAGATGAAACAATTGTTGAATTTTCTTTATCTGACCAGATAAACTAATTTTAAAATTAATTGAATATGATGATAGATGAAAGCTTTATCTCATTTAAGGAGGCTTTGTATTTAATATGGGAATTAAAAGTTTTGAAAAGATTAGAATAAAACTTGCTTCTCCAGAGAAGATCATAGATTGGTCTTACGGAGAAGTTACAAAACCGGAAACTATAAACTATAGAACACTAAATCCAGAAATGGATGGACTTTTTTGTGAAAGAATATTTGGACCATCGAAAGATTGGGAATGTTCATGTGGAAAATATAAGAGAATGAGATATAAAGGTCTAACTTGTGAGAAATGTGGCGTTGAAGTTACAAAATCTAAAGTTAGAAGAGAGAGAATGGGGCATATAGGTTTAGCTGCCCCAGTAGCTCACATCTGGTACTCAAAAGGTACTCCAAATAAGATGTCTTTAATTTTAGGAATATCTCCTAAAGAATTAGAATCAGTTTTATATTTTGCTAGATATATTGTTACAGTAAGTGAAGAGCCAACTTTAAAAATTGGAAAAATTATCACTGAAAAAGAATACAAGCTTTATAAGCAAATGTACGGAAGACAATTTGAAGCAAAAATGGGAGCAGAAGCAATATTAAAGCTATTAGAAATGATAGATTTAGAAGCTCTTAGATTAGAACTTGAAAAAGAGTTAGAAGATGTAAATTCAGCTCAAAAAAGAAAGAAATTAGTAAAAAGATTAAAAATAACTAGAGATTTCTTAGCATCAGGAAATCAACCTCAATGGATGATTTTAAAGAATGTTCCAGTTATACCAGCTGATTTAAGACCTATGGTTCAATTAGATGGAGGAAGATTTGCTACTTCTGACTTAAATGATTTATATAGAAGAGTTATAAACAGAAATAACAGATTAAAAAGACTTTTAGAAATAAAAGCTCCAGAAATCGTTGTTAAAAATGAAAAAAGAATGCTTCAAGAAGCAGTAGATGCTTTAATTGACAATGGAAGAAGAGGAAAACCAGTTGTTGCTCAAAACAACAGAGAGTTAAAATCTCTATCAGATATGTTAAAAGGTAAGCAAGGTAGATTCAGACAAAACCTTCTTGGAAAAAGGGTAGATTACTCTGCAAGATCGGTAATTGTTGTTGGTCCATCATTAAAAATGAACCAATGTGGAATTCCTAAAAAAATGGCACTTGAGCTTTATAAACCTTTCATTATGAGAGAATTAGTAAAGAGAGAGTTAGCTACAAATATAAAAACAGCTAAGAAGTTAGTTGAAGATGCAGATGATAAAGTTTGGGATGTAATTGAAGATGTAATTCAAGATCACCCAGTACTATTAAACAGAGCACCCACACTTCATAGACTATCAATCCAAGCTTTTGAACCAGTTCTAATAGAAGGAAAAGCAATAAGACTTCACCCTCTAGTATGTTCTGCATTTAATGCTGACTTTGATGGAGACCAAATGGCAGTACACTTAGTGTTATCGCCTGAGGCTATAATGGAAGCAAAACTTCTTATGTTAGCACCAAATAATATTATATCACCTTCAAATGGAGAGCCAATTGCTGTTCCATCTCAAGATATGGTAATGGGATGTTTCTATATGACTAAAGACAGACCAGGTGCAAGAGGAGAAGGTAAATCATTCTCTAATAAAGAGCAAGTTTTAACAGCTTATGATACAGGTATTATTGATACTCATGCTGTTGTAAATGCAAGAATTAATGGAGAAATGGTAAAAACTACAGCAGGAAGAATTATGTTTAATAACATATTACCAGAAGTAAATAAACAATATGATATAACATTTGGTAAATCTCAATTAAAGAAATTAATTGGAACGTTATATGAAATGCATGGATTTACTAAGACTGCAGAATTAATAAATGATATTAAAGATTTTGGATACCACTATGCAACATTTGCAGGAGTATCAGTAGGAATTGAAGATTTGGAAATTCCAGCATCTAAAAAACCTATATTAGAAGAAGCAGATAAAAAAGTAGCTGAAATTGAAGCAGATTATAAATCTGGAAAGATTATTAATGAAGAGAGATATAGAAAAACTGTAGCTCTTTGGTCTGAAACAACAGCTAAAGTAACAGATGCAATGATGAGTGGACTAGATCAATTTAACCCAGTTTATATGATGGCGAACTCTGGAGCCAGAGGATCTATTGCACAGATGAGACAACTTGCGGCAATGAGAGGAAACATGGCCGATACACAAGGTAGAATCATTGAGGTACCTATCAAGGCCAACTTTAGAGAAGGACTAACAGTATTAGAATTTTTCATGTCTTCACACGGAGCAAGAAAAGGACTAGCAGATACTGCCTTAAGAACAGCCGATTCAGGATATCTAACAAGAAGATTAGTTGATATTTCACACGAAGTTATTGTAAATGCTGAAGATTGTGGAACACATGAAGGAATCGAAGTAGCAGAACTAGTTTCTGATGGAGCAGTTATTGAAAAATTATCAGAAAGATTATTAGGAAGAGTTCCAGCAGAAGATGTTGTTTTAGATGGTGAGATTATTGCTAGAAGAAACGAGATGTTTACAAAAGAACAAATTGCTAGAATCACTGAATTAGATATAAAGAAAGTTAAAATTAGAACACCTTTAACATGTGATCTTGAAAAAGGAGTATGTCAAAGATGTTATGGAATGGATCTTGCTAATCATAAGGAAATATTACTTGGAGAAGCAGTTGGAGTTATTGCAGCTCAATCAATTGGAGAGCCAGGAACACAACTTACAATGAGAACATTCCATACAGGTGGAGTTGCAACAGCAACAGCATCTGCAACAAGTATTAAAGCTGAAAATTCAGGTAAAGTAGTATTTAAAGACTTAAAAATACTTGAAAATCAAGCTTCACATGAGAAAATTGTAGTATCTCAATCAACTAAAATAATTATAGGAAACTATGATTATGAAATAGCTTCAGGATCTATTTTACAAGTTGAAGATGGACAAGAAGTTAAAACTGGAGATGTTCTAGTAACATTTGATCCATATCATATTCCTATTATTGCCAACCAAGATGGTAGAATAGAATATAGAGAACTATATGTAAAAGAAGATTATGATGAAAAATATAATGTAACAGAGTATAGAGCTATAAAAACAGTTGAATCAGGAGACGCTAACCCAAGAGTTGTTATCTTTGATGAAGAGGGAGCAGCTATAGAAAGTTATTCAATACCATTTGGAGCATACTTAATGGTAAGAGAAGGGGAAGAAGTTAAAACTGGTCAAATTATAGCAAAAATAATTAAAGAAGGTGAAGGTACGAAGGATATTACTGGAGGTCTTCCTAGAATTCAAGAGTTATTTGAAGCTAGAAATCCAAAAGGAAAAGCTATACTATCTGAAATAGATGGTAAAGTTGAAGTTACTGGAAGAAAGAAAAAAGGTATGAGAGTAATTATTATCAGATCTACTTTTGATTCAGAAAACTTTAAAGAGTACTTAGCACCAGTAGGAGAACACTTAATCGTAACTGATGGAATGCTTGTAAAAGCTGGAGATAAAATAACTGATGGAGCTATATCACCATTTGATGTATTAAACATTAAAGGATTAGTTGCAGCAGAGCAATTTATACTAGAGTCAGTACAACAGGTTTATAGAGACCAAGGTGTTACAGTAAATGATAAACATATAGAGATTATAGTTAAGCAGATGTTTAAGAAGGTAAGAATCGTAGATTCTGGAGCTTCATTATTATTAGAAGATGAAGTTGTTGAGAAGAGAGTAGTTGAATTAGAAAATGCTAAGTTAAGACATGAAGGAAAGGCTGAAATTAAATATGAGCCAGTAATTCAAGGTATAACAAAAGCAGCTGTTAACACAGGAAGTTTCATTTCAGCAGCATCATTCCAAGAAACAACAAAAGTTCTATCAAATGCAGCAATAGAAGGTAAGGAAGATTACTTAGAGGGGCTAAAAGAAAATGTAATTATAGGTAAGAAAATTCCAGCAGGTACTGGATATAAAGCTTATAAAAATATAGTTCCAGTAGAGATAGAGGATTAACTAATAGAATAGGCGACTTTGTCGCCTATTTTAGCATTTTATTTATGAAAGGGTGATATGATGAGAAGTATGACGGGATATTCAAAAGAATATTTTGAAAATGAGAAATATGCAATATCATTAGAGATTAAAAGCGTGAATAATAAAAATTTAAATTTTAAAATAAAATCACCCTATATACTAAATTTTTTGGAAAATAAAATCAGAACAGAGGTTGCTTCTAAAGTAAAAAGAGGAAGTATTGATTTAAAAATCGAATTTCAAGATAAAAGAGAAGTGGAAAAATTATTCGAATATGATAAAAATTTAAGTAATTCTTATATGCAGATTTTAACAACAATGGAAGAGGATTATAGTGAAAAATTTAGTAATAAATTAGATTTTTTAGTGAAAAATCTAAATGTTATTAAAAGAAATGATCTTGAAATTGATGAAAAAGATTATGAAAATTTTATTGTTGAAAATTTACATAGATTATTAGATTCTTTTATTAATATGAAAGAAGCAGAAGGAAATAGAATGAAAATATATTTCTTAGAATGCATAAGTATTTTAGAGAAAAATATATCTAAAATAAAAGAGATGAAAGAATTAGTTGTTGTAAATTATAAAGAAAAATTACTTGAAAGACTTTCAAAAATTCAAGAAATTGAATTTAATGAGGAATCTATTCTAAAAGAGATCCTTTTATTTACAGATAGATCTGATATATCAGAAGAAGTTTCTAGATTGGAAAGTCATCTTTGTCAATTAAAAATAGAACTAGAATCAACTGATACTGGAATAGGTAAAAAAATTGATTTTATTCTTCAAGAGATATTTAGAGAATTAAATACATCTGGAGTGAAATGTAATTTTTATGAAATTTCAAAATTAATAGTAGAATGTAAAAATGAAATTGAAAAAATAAGAGAGCAAGCTTTAAATATAGAATAAAAAGGAGAAGGAAATGGTAAAAGGAGAACTATTTATTGTATCAGGACCAAGTGGTGCTGGAAAATCAACAATATGTAGAATAGTTAGAAAACAGTTAGGAATAAACTTAGCTACATCTGCCACAACTCGTGAACCTAGAGAGGGAGAGTTAAATGGAAGAGATTATTATTTTTTAGGTGTGGAAGAGTTTAAAGAAAAAATTCAAAATAAAGAATTTCTAGAATATGCAACTGTACACACTAACTACTACGGGACTTTAAAATCAGAAGTTGAAGCTAGACTTGCAACAGGAGAGAATGTTATTCTTGAAATAGATGTGCAAGGAGGTCTTCAAGTTAAAGATGTATATCCTGAAGCTCATTTAGTATTTTTTAGAACTCCAACAAGTGAAGATTTAGAAAGAAGATTAAGAGGAAGAAAAACTGATAGTGAAGAAACAATCCAGTTAAGATTAAAAAATTCATTGGAAGAATTAAAATATGAAGATAAATATGATATAACAATAACTAATCACACAGTTGAAAAATCATGTGAAGAGTTAGTAAAAATTATCAACTCAAAGAATTAGGAGGAAATAAAATGAAAAAAACTATAACATATGATGAATTACTAGCTAAAATTCCAAATAAATATACTTTAACAATTACAGCGGGGAAAAGAGCAAGAGATATTGGAAAAGGTGCTCCTGTTTTAATAAAATGTGGTAAGAAAGATACAGTAATAAGAAAAACTTTTAGAGAGATTTTAGAGGATAAAATAACTTATATAGAATTACCAGAGGAATTAACAAATGATCAAGAGTAGAAATTTATTTCTGCTCTTGATCATTTTTATAATCTTTGTAGGATGTAAAAAGAAAGAGGAAAGAATAAATGAAGAAAAATTTGCTTTTGGAACTTATATAAAACTGTCTATTTATTCTAATAATGAAAAACAAGCAAAAAAAATAATGAATAGTGCATTTGATGAGATAGAAAGAATTGATACAAAGTATAATAGCAAGACGAAAGGTAGTTTAGTAGATATATTAAATGTGAAGGGAAAATCAACATTTGATGCAGAAGGGCTATATTTATTAAAAGAAGTAAATAAAGCATACCTTATGTCTAATAAAAAATATGATATAACAATGGGACCTTTAATGGATGCTTGGGGATTTTCTGAAACGGCAGAACTTAGAACAACGTTACCCACACCAAAAGAATTAGACAAAGCAGCATTAGAAGTGGATTATTCTAATTTAAAAGTTGAAGGTAATAATATAAAATTTTTGAAAAATGGAATGGAGTTAGATACTGGTTCTTTTTTAAAAGGATATGCAGTAGAAAAAGCAAAAGAACTTATGATGAAAGAAGGAGTAAAAAGTGGATTTGTAAGTTCTATTTCTAGCATAGCAGCAATTGGTGGAAAAGGAGATGGGAGTCCTTGGAGAATAGGAATTCAAAATCCAGACAATCCATCAGATATTTTAGGAGTAGTAGAGTTAAAAAATCAAAGCATGGGAGTCTCTGGAGATTATCAAACTTATGTGACAATTGGTGGAAAAAGGTATCATCATATTATCGATAAAGAAACAAAATATCCGGTAAATGACAAGAGAATGGTTGTTGTTGTGAATAATAACTCGTTAATTTCAGATTTGTATTCTACAGCATTTTTCTTAATGCCAATTAATAAAGTAATGGAAATAGCTGATAGGACACAAGGATTAGAGGTTTTAATTGTTGATATAAACAATAAAATACACCTTTCCAAAAACTTTAAATTTGAAAAAAAACAGTAAAAAAATAAGAAAAAAAGAACTTTATTTCCGCTTGAAATATCTTGGGGTTTCTCGTATACTTAAGAGATATAAAACTTACTTGGGAGGTATTAAAAGTGGAACAAGTGATCTATTTAGGAATCTTTGGTGGTATAATAGCATTGTTGTCAGCAAATTTTTATTCGAGGAAAGTAGGTAGTTATGAAATTAATATTCCAAAAGTTGCTGAGATAACAGATGCCATTAGAGAGGGAGCTATGGCTTTTTTAACAGCGGAATATAAAATTTTAGTATGGTTTGTAGCAGCAGTAGCAATATTATTAGGAATATTTTTAGATCCTATGGTTGCCATTACGTTTATAATGGGAGCTTTAACATCAGCATTAGCTGGAAATATAGGGATGAGAATAGCAACAAAAGCAAATGGAAGAACATCTATAGCAGCTAAAGAGGGTGGATTATCAAAAGCCTTAGATGTTGCTTTTGCAGGTGGAGCAGTAATGGGATTATCTGTTGTTGGACTTGGTATGCTAGGTTTAACAATTATGATATACCTATTTAATTGGGATGTAGAGATAATAACAGGATTTGGAATGGGAGCTTCATCAATTGCACTTTTTGCAAGAGTTGGTGGTGGAATTTATACAAAGGCAGCAGATGTTGGTGCGGATTTAGTAGGAAAAGTTGAAGCTGGTATTCCAGAGGATGATCCGAGAAATCCAGCTACTATAGCAGATAATGTTGGAGACAATGTTGGAGATGTTGCAGGAATGGGAGCTGACTTATTTGAATCTTATGTTGGATCGATTATCGCAACACTAGCAATAGGAACTACATTGGGAAAAGAGTACCTTTTAGCACCAATAGCGATTTCAGCTTTTGGCATATTAGCATCTATTTTAGCAACTGTAACAGTTAAAACGGATGATCCTGATAAAGTTTATCATAAATTAGAAAATGGAACGAGAATAGCAGGATTTTTATCTTTAGTAGCTTCTTTTGGAGTAGTAAAATATTTAGCCTTACCAATAGGAGTTTTCTACTCAATTGTAGCAGGATTAGTAGCAGGATTAGTAATTGCTTACTTTACAGGTCTATATACAGATACTGGTAAAAGAGCAGTTAATAGAATAGCAGATTCAGCAAAAACTGGAGCTGCAACAACAATTATTGAAGGGTTAGCAGTGGGAATGGAATCAACTGTAGCTCCATTAATTGTAATCTCTTTAGCTATAATAGTAGCTTTCCAATGTAGTGGATTATATGGAATTTCAATAGCAGCGGTAGGAATGTTATCGACAACAGGAATGGTTGTGGCAGTTGATGCTTATGGTCCAGTGGCTGATAATGCTGGTGGGATAGCAGAAATGGCAGAGCTACCTCCAGAAGTAAGAGAGTGTACAGATAAATTGGATGCAGTAGGAAACTCAACAGCAGCAGTAGGAAAAGGATTTGCAATAGGATCGGCAGCACTTACAGCATTATCATTATTTGCAGCATATAAGGAAGCGATTCAAGTTAGAACAGCAGAAGATTTTGTTTTAGATATAATAAATCCAGAAGTTATAGTAGGTTTATTTATTGGTGGAATGTTGACATTCTTATTCTCAGCTTTAACAATGACAGCAGTAGGAAAAGCAGCGATGGAAATGGTTGAAGAAGTTAGAAGACAATTTAGAGAAAATCCAGGAATAATGGATAAAACTGTAAAACCTGATTATAAAAGATGCGTAGAGATTTCAACAAGATCATCATTAAGAGAGATGGTAGTTCCAGGGATTTTAGCAATTTTAGCACCAGTGTTAGTTGGATTATGGTCACCACATGCTCTTGGAGGATTATTAGCAGGTTCTTTAGTAACAGGAATATTAATGGCTATAATGATGGCAAATGCTGGTGGAGCTTGGGATAATGCTAAAAAGCAAATTGAAGCTGGATATCTTGGAGATGGAAAAGGTTCAGATAGACATAAAGCAGCAGTAGTTGGAGATACAGTAGGAGATCCATTTAAAGATACATCAGGACCATCATTAAATATATTGATAAAGTTAATGAGTATAGTATCACTTGTTTTAGTTCCTTTATTTGTATAAAAAATATGTTAAAAAATCAGGCTAAATTCTTTCGAGAGTTTAGCTTTTTTTTACATCTAAATTAGGAATTTTTGCGTCTAAGTTAATAAAGAATAAAATATATATAAATTAATTTCAATGAAAAATAGAATTAAAATGGTATAATACTTAAAATTGGAAACTATATATTCAAAAAAAGGTAAAAAATGAACTCTTTCATTTCTTGACTTTCAAGCTAAGATTAGATAGAATTTTACATATATAAATAAGAGAGAAAAGAACAATTTCAATAGATATAAAAACTCATTTAGGAGGAATTATGAAAAAAACGAAAATTGTATGTACAATAGGACCGAAAACAGAATCGGTAGAGCTTTTATCAGAATTGTTAGAAGCTGGAATGAATGTAATGAGAATGAATTTTTCTCATGGAAATCATGAAGAACATAAAAATAGAATAGTTAATTTAAAAGAAGCTATAAAAAATACAGGAATTAATGCAGCAGTTTTACTTGATACTAAAGGACCTGAAATAAGAACAATAAAACTTATTGATGGAAAGGATGTTGCGTTAGTGGCAGGACAGAAATTTGTTATAACAACAGATGAGACAATTATTGGAGATGAAAATAGAGTTGCTGTAACATATAAAGGACTTACTGAAGATTTGAAACCTGGAAATATAGTTTTAATAGATGATGGTTTAATTGAAATGGAAGTTGAAGAGATTTTTGGAAATGAAGTTAGATGTCTTGTTAAAAACAACGGAGATTTAGGTGAAAATAAAGGAGTTAACTTACCAAATGTTTCAGTTCAATTGCCAGCTTTATCAGCAAAAGATATGGGAGATTTAAAATTTGGATGCAAAGAAAATGTTGATTTTGTTGCAGCATCATTTATAAGAAAAGCTGATGATGTAAAAGCTGTGAGAGAAGTTTTAGATGCAAACGGTGGAGAAAAAATTAAAATAATTTCAAAAATAGAAAATCAAGAAGGATTAGATAATTTTGATGAAATTTTAGAGTTGTCTGATGGAATAATGGTAGCAAGAGGAGACTTAGGAGTTGAGATTCCTGTTGAAGAGGTTCCATTTGCTCAGAAGATGATGGTTGAGAAATGTAATTTAGCAGGTAAAGTAGTAATTACAGCTACTCAAATGTTAGATTCAATGATAAAAAATCCAAGACCAACAAGAGCAGAAGCAACAGATGTTACTAATGCTATTTTAGATGGTACAGATGCTATAATGTTATCTGGAGAAACAGCAAAAGGAAAATATCCTGTAGAAGCTGTAACAGTTATGAGAAAAATAGCTGAAAAAACAGATCCATTAGTAGCTTTCCAAATAGAGAATGAAGAGGGAGTTAGAATAACTGAAGCAATGGCAAGAGGAACTGTTGATGTAGCTGAAGCTTTAGGAGCTAAGCTAATTGTTGTAGGAACTTCATCAGGAAGATCAGCTATGGCTTTAAGAAGATATTTCCCAGAGGCATTTATTTTAGCAATAACAAATAATGAGAAAACATATAATCAAATGATTTTAACAAGAGGAGTAATTCCATATTTAGCAACAACAGCTTATACTTTAGAAGAGTTCTATGCATTTGCTGAAACAAAAGCTGTTGAACTAGGATTATCTCATTCAAAAGATGTTATAGTAGCAGCCTGTGGAGAAGAAGTATTTAAAGCAGGTACAAGTAACTCAATGAAAGTTATTAAAGTAAAATAAAAAAATTGATATAAAAAATTCTAAGGAGGATTTAAAGATATGACAAGAATAATTGAAGTTAAAGGAAGAGAAATTCTTGATTCAAGAGGAAACCCAACAGTAGAGGTAGATGTATTATTAGAATGTGGAGCAATGGGTAGAGCAGCAGTTCCATCAGGAGCATCTACAGGAGCTTATGAAGCTGTTGAGTTAAGAGATGAAGATAAATCTAGATACTTAGGAAAAGGTGTGTTAAAGGCTGTAACTTATGTTAATACAGAGTTAAGAGATTTAGTAATTGGAATGGATGCAACAAATCAAGTTGCTATAGATAAAGCAATGATCGCTTTAGATGGAACTCCAAATAAAGATAGATTAGGAGCTAATGCTATATTAGGTGTTTCTTTAGCAGCAGCAAAAGCAGCAGCCGCAGCATTAGGATTACCACTATATAAATATTTAGGTGGGGTTAATGCAAAAGAATTACCAGTACCAATGATGAATATTTTAAATGGAGGAAGTCATGCTGATTCAGCTGTAGACGTTCAAGAGTTTATGGTTCAACCAGTTGGAGCAAAAACATTTGCTGAAGCAATGAGAATGGGATGTGAAATTTTCCATCACTTAGGAAAAATATTAAAAGCTAATGGAGATTCAACAAACGTTGGAAATGAGGGTGGATATGCACCAGCTAAAATCAACGGAACTGAAGGAGCTTTAGATATAATTGTTGAAGCTGTTAAAGCTGCAGGATATGAATTAGGAACAGATGTTACATTTGCACTTGATGCAGCTGCAACTGAGTTCTGTGTAGAAAAAGAGGATGGAACTTTTGAATACCACTTTAAAAGAGAGGGTGGAGTAGTAAGAAGTACTGAAGATATGGTTGAGTGGTATGCAGAGTTATGTGAAAAATATCCAATTAAATCAATAGAAGATGGACTTGGAGAAAATGACTGGGCTGGATTCCAAATGTTAACTGAGAAAGTTGGAAAGAAAATTCAAATAGTTGGAGACGATTTATTTGTAACTAATACAGAGAGATTAGCAAGAGGAATTGAAATGAAATCTGCTAACTCAATTTTAATAAAATTAAATCAAATTGGAACTTTAACTGAAACTTTAGATGCTATAGAAATGGCAAAAAGAGCTAATATGACTGCTGTAATTTCTCATAGATCTGGAGAAACAGAAGATGCAACGATAGCTGATATTGCTGTTGCAACTAATGCAGGACAAATTAAAACTGGTTCAACTTCAAGAACTGATAGAATGGCTAAATATAACCAATTATTAAGAATTGAAGAGGAGTTAGGAGAAGTAGCTCAATATAACGGATTAAACGTATTCTATAATACTGCAAAATAAATAATAAGATTTTTTTAAGAGGACTTTAAAAGGTCCTCTTTTTTTTATAAGACCTTTAAAAATAAAGGGGTTTATGCTACAATAACTTAGTAAAATAATAAAAAATCGGAGGAAAAATATGTCAAATGTATTCCAAGTATTACAAGATCGTGGTTATATAAAGCAAATGACTCATGAAGATGAGATAAAAGAAGTATTAGGGAAAGAAAAAGTAACTTTTTATATAGGGTTTGACCCAACAGCAGACAGTTTACACGTAGGACATTTTATAGCAATGATGTTTATGGCACATATGCAACAACATGGTCATAGACCAATAGCATTAATAGGTGGAGGGACAGCTCAAATAGGAGATCCAAGTGGAAGAACAGATATGAGACAGATGATGACAGATGAAATTATTGCTCATAACGTTGCATCTATAAAAAAACAAATGGAAAAGTTTATAGATTTTTCAGATGGAAAAGCTATTCTTGCAAATAATGCAGATTGGTTAAGAGATTTAAATTATATTGATTTTATAAGAGATATTGGTTCACAGTTCTCTGTAAATAGAATGTTATCAGCAGAGTGTTTTAAATCAAGAATGGAAAATGGTGGATTATCATTTTTAGAATTTAACTATATGTTAATGCAAGGGTATGATTTCCTAGTTCTAAATAGAGAGTATGGTTGTACAATGGAACTTGGTGGAGATGACCAGTGGTCAAATATGATTGCAGGTGTGGATCTATTAAGAAAGAAAGATAGAAAACAAGGGTATGCTATGACTTGTACATTATTAACAAATAGTGAAGGAAATAAAATGGGGAAAACAGCAAAAGGAGCTTTATGGTTAGATCCAGAAAAAACATCGCCATATGAGTTTTACCAGTATTGGAGAAATTTACCAGATGCAGATGTAGCTCAACCACTAGCATTATTAACATTTATTCCAATGGATGAAGTTAGAAGATTATCAGCTCTTGAAGGTGCAGAAATAAATGAAGCTAAAAAAGTATTAGCTTATGAAGTTACTAAAATAGTTCATGGAGTAGAAGAAGCTGAAAAAGCTAAGCAAGCGTCAGAAACATTATTTGGAAATGGTGGAGTGGATATGTCAAATGTTCCCACATCTGAAATATCAAAAGATAGAATAGGAACAGGACTTGTTGACTTAATGGTAGAACTTGGACTTTTAAAAACAAAAAGTGAAGGAAGAAGATTAGTTCAACAGAATGGTTTATCTATAAATGATGATAAAGTAACTGATTTTGCAATGGAAGTAACAGAGGAATTATTTAAAGATGGAGCAATGATGATAAAGCAAGGAAAGAAAAAGTTTAATAGGGTTGTTATAAAATAGTGATAGTAATAAGAGAAACAATTGTAGAAGATATAGATAATATATACAATCATTTAAATTTAAACTATGTAAGAAAATATTGTAAAAATAGTGAAGAGGAGCAAAAACAAAATCATAAACAGTGGTATAGTTTTTTAATTAATTCCCCATTTTATACAATGTTTACTGTTGAGAGTTTTGAAGGTGAATTTTTAGGAATTGTTAAATTTGAAATAGAAGAAGATTTTGAAGGAGCAGAAATCTCATTGTATCTAGCAGAGAATATAAGAGGAAAAGGATATTCTACAACAATAATTAATGCAAGTACAGAGGAGATTAAGTTTAAGTATCCTGATTTAAAATATGTGGTAGCGTATATTTTAGAAGAAAATATTAGATCTATATTGTGTTTTCAAAAAGCTGATTTTCTTTTTAAAGGTCAAATTGAGCATAGAGATATAGAGTATCAATTGTATATGAAAATGCTTGATTGATGGAGGTATTGAAATGACAAAAAAAGATAGGGCAAAAAAAGTAATTGAAATATTAGAAAATAAGTTTGGGTCACCAGAATGTGCATTAAATTATACAACACCATTTGAACTTTTAGTGGCAGTAATACTTTCAGCTCAATGTACAGATATAAGAGTAAATATAGTTACAGAAAAGATGTTTAAAATTGTAAACACACCATTAGGATTTTCAGAGATGCCTATAGAAGAGATAGAAAACTTAATAAGAAGTACTGGATTTTTTAGAAATAAAGCTAAAAATATAAAGTTGTGTAGTCGACAAATTTTAGAGAATCATAATGGATTAGTTCCTTCAGAGATGGAGGAACTAATTAAACTTGGTGGAGTGGGAAGAAAAACAGCCAATGTTGTAAGAGGAGAAATTTGGAAATTAGCTTCTGGAATAACAGTTGATACACATGTAAAAAGATTGTCTAATTTAATAGGACTAGTAAAGGAGACAGACGTATTAAAAATAGAAAAAGAATTGATGAAAATAATTCCTAAAAAATATTGGATAGAATTTTCTCATTTATTAATTTTGCAAGGTAGAGATAAATGTATTGCAAGAAGACCCAAGTGTTTAGAGTGTGAGATTAAAGAGTATTGTAAGCACGGAGAGAAAAAATAAAAATTAAAAATATTGGTATTTTTAATTCTTGACAGAAGAACTAAAGAATGATACTATTTTAATATAAATTAAATAGAGAATTTAAGGAGAGGTAAATATGAGAGTTTATCTGGATAATAATGGAACAACTAAAATGGACGCAGAAGTTTTAGAAGTGATGATGCCCTTTTTAACTGAAGAGTATGGAAATGCTTTTAGTATGCATTTATTTGGAAAAGAAACAGGATTAGCAGTTTCAGAATCAAGAGAGAAAATAGCAAATTTATTAAAAGTAAAGCCAGAAGAGATTATTTTTACAGCATCAGGTACAGAAGGTGACAATATTGCTGTAAGAGGAGTAGTAAAGGCTTATAAAAATAGAGGAAATCATATTATAACTAGTGCTATAGAGCACCCAGCTATAAGAAATACATATAAAGATTTAGCTTTAGATGGGATGGAAGTAACTTTTATTCCAGTAGATAAAAATGGTATTGTAGATGTAGAACAATTAAAAGCTGCAATAAGACCAGAAACTATATTAATATCAGTTATGCATGCAAATAACGAAGTAGGTTCAATTGAACCAATAAAAGAGATTGGTGAAATAGCAAAGAAAAATAGAATTTTATTACATGTAGATGCTGTTCAAACAGTTGGTAAAATTCCAGTTTATCCAAAAGAATTAGGTGCAGATTTATTAACTTTCTCAGGTCATAAGTTTCATGGACCTAAAGGAATTGGTGGACTTTACATAAGACAAGGTGTGAGAGTGGCAAGAACAGTAACTGGTGGAGGACAAGAAAAGAAATTAAGACCAGGAACTACTAATACTCCAGCTGTAGTAGGAATGGCTAAAGCTCTAGAAATGGCATGTGAATCAATGGAAGTTGAAATGATAAGAGAAAGTCAATTAAGAGATTACTTTGAGAGTGAAATTTTAAAAAGAATTCCAGAAATTGTAATAAATGCAAAAAATGTAGAAAGATTGCCAGGAACATCAAGTATAACATTTAAATACCTAGAAGGAGAATCGATTTTATTGTCATTAAGTTATTTAGGAATTGCTGTTAGTTCAGGTTCTGCCTGCTCATCAGATGAGTTACAGGCATCACATGTACTTTTAGCAATGGGAATTGAACCTGAATTTGCTCATGGAACTATTAGATTTAGTTTAGGAAAGTATAATACAAAAGAAGAAATTGATTATACAATAGAGCAAGTTGTAAAAGTTGTAGAAAAATTAAGAATACTATCGCCTTTATGGAATGAATATACAAAATAATTTAAGAGTAAAAGGAGAAATTTTATGCAATATACAGAAAAAGTAATGGATCATTTTATGAATCCTAGAAATGTTGGAACAATGGAAAATCCTGATGGATATGGGAAAGTAGGAAATCCTTCTTGCGGAGATATTATGGAAATTTTTCTTAAGATAGAAGATGATAAAATAACAGATGTTAAGTTTAGAACATTTGGATGTGCTTCAGCAATAGCAACATCATCAATTTCAACAGAAATGGTATTAGGAAAAGATATACATGAAGCTTTAGAAGTGACAAATAAAGTTGTTGCAGAAGCTTTAGGAGGGTTACCAGCTACTAAAATGCATTGTTCAGTATTAGCTGAAGAAGCATTAAAAGAAGCGATAGAAGATTACTTGGCTAAAAAACAAAAATAATGTATAATACAAAGGCTGCTATGAATTCATAGTAGCCTTTATTATTTTAAAACATTTATTTAGAGGGGTTTTTATGAAAAAATTAGTTTTGTTTTTTATGTTTGGCTATGTTAGCTTAGTATTTGGAAGAGCAAATATTCCAAATTATAGATCATATTTATTGGGAGATACAAAAGGAAATATTTATTATGAAAAAAATGCAGAAAAAGAATACCCTCTAGCTTCAGTAACTAAAGTAATGACTATAATGGTAACTTTAGATGAAATAAGAAAAGGAAAGATAGGTCTTTATGATGAAGTTCCTATTGATTGGGAAATTGTAAGTGTGGGTGGAACGATTATACCTGTGAAAAGTGGAGATAAAGTTTTATTAATAGATCTTTTAAAATCAGCAGCAATAAGATCTGCAAATAACGCAGCATATGCTTTAGCAAAATATGTGGGGAAAGGAAGCATTTCCACTTTTGTTGATATGATGAATGAGAAAGCTAAAAAATTAGGATTGGAAAATGATCTAGAGTTTCATACTCCAGCAGGCCTTCCAGATTATATGACAAAGAAAAGAATGGATATGGGAACAGCTAAAGGGATTTATGGAATGACAATGGAAGCTCTAAAATATCCGGAATATTTAGCTATAGCTAGGCAGAAAACAGCAATGATATTAAATAATACTTATGAATTGAGAAGTACTATAAAGTTATTAGGAACAGATGGAATTTATGGATTAAAAACTGGATATCATAGAAAGGCTAGATTTAATATAACTGTTTTAAGTGATAAAGATAATACTAATTTAGTAACTGTTGTTATGGGCGGAAAAACCCAAGATATTAGAGATGATAAAGTATTAGAATTAAATAGAGAGTTTCATAAAATTTATAGAAACAAAGATATTATTAAGGAATCAGTTCCTTTATTTAATATTCCTGTAAAAAATGGATACATAAATAATATAGATGTTTATGGAAGTAAAAATTTATCAAGAATTTTAAGAAAAGATTCAGATGTAAAAATAGAAGTAAATAGAATGAGTTACGTAAAAGCACCTATGAAAAATGGTGATGTTGTTGGAACTTATAAGGTCTTAGTAAATGGAAACGAAATTGCTTCAGATAAATTAATAATAAAAGAAAATATAGAAAAAAAATCAATAACAGATAGAATCATGGATAAGTTTTAAAATATATT
>SAMEA5043656__coassemble_75_pt1 | contig 24939 bp, 21 predicted proteins | sample SAMEA5043656__metabat2_low_PE_002 | metagenome-assembled genome bin SAMEA5043656 (sample SAMEA5043656) | Gadus morhua | reverse complement strand
TAAAAAATTAGTTTATGCTCAAAGTAGTGAAGCGACTACTTTAGATCCACAAGATTCAGGAGATCTTTATTCTACAAGGGTAATTTTTAATATTTTTGATAGACTTATAGAAAGGGATGAGAAATTAAATATAGTAGGTGGATTAGCTGAAAAATGGGAGCAAAAAGATGAAAATACACTAATATTTCATTTGAAAAAAGGTATTAAATTTCATAAGGGGCAGAAGTTAACATCTAAAGATGTAAAATATACAATAGATAGAGCTAAGAAAAATCCAAAGACAAGTGATCTTTTTAGGGCTATTTCTAAAGTTGAAACTCCAGATTTATATACAGTTGTTATAAAAACAGATGAGCCTTCAGCTTCACTTTTATACCATTTAACTCATGTATCAGCTTCTATAATAAGTGAGGAATATACTGAAAATGCAAAAGATTATCATATAAATCCAAATGGAACTGGACCTTTTAAATTTAGCGAATGGAAGGTTGGAAGTAAGGTAGTTATCACTAAAAATGAAAACTATTTTAAAGGACCAGTATTAATAGATACTATTGAGATTAGAGGGATACCAGAAGAGAATAGTAGGGTAATAGGATTAGAAACAGGAGAGATTCATATAGGGACAGAGATAGAAGGGATAGGAAGAAATGTTTTAGGAGATGTTTCTCAAGTTAGTTTGGAAGAGGTGAGCTCTTTAAATGGATTGTATATGGGAATGAATACTAAGAAAGGTCCACTTTCAAATGTAAACATAAGGAAAGCAATAGCCATGGGAATTGATAGAGATGCTATAATTGAATTTTTCTTAATGGGAAGTGTTGAAAAAGCCAATAGCTTTTTAACTCCAGGAGTATTTGGTTATTCAAAGTCAGCTAAGATATATGAATATAATAAAGAAAAAGCTAAAAAACTTATAGAAGAGTCTGGATATGAAAAAATAAAGTTAACTTTAACAACAAATAACAATGAACTAAGAAGACAGATGTGTGAAATAATTCAAGCTCAACTTGGAGAGATAGGAATAGAAGTAAAGGTGGAAATTTTAGAGTGGGCAACTTTTTTAGATTATACAGGACAGGGGAAAACAGATATGTATATGCTTGGATGGTCTAGTTATACTGGAGATGCTGATCACAGTTTAACTCAACTAATACATAGTTCTAAAAAAGGAAGTGAAGGGAATAGATCTTTTTATGAAAATTCAAAAGTTGATAACCTTTTAGCCAAAGGAAGAAAGGAGATTAGATTAAATGAAAGGAGGGAGATATATAAAGAGATTCAAAATATTGTAAATGAAGAGGTCCCAGTACTTCCAATATATTTTGCACTATCCAATGCTGGAGTTAGAAAAGAAGTGAAAGGATTTGTACAAACACCTATAAATATACCTAATTTTTATAAATTATCATTTGAGGAGGAGAGTTTATGAGAGTAAAAGAGTTATCGAAGAAGTATAAAAACTATGTAAGAGATATGAGAAGAGAGTTTCATATGAATCCAGAGGAAAGTTTAAAAGAGTACAGAACTTCTAAAAGAATAAAAGAGGAACTTGAGAAAATAGGAGTTCAGTGTGAAATAGTTGGAGAAACAGGAGTAATAGGAGTTATAAAAGGAGAGAGGGAAGGAAAAACTATAGCACTACGAGGAGATATTGATGCTCTATCAGTACAGGGAAATAGTGATAAAGATTATGCTTCGAAAGTTCCAGGAATGATGCATGCATGTGGACATGATGCACATGGAGCTATGTTATTAGGAGCAGCAAAGGTATTAAATGAGATGAAAAGTGAGATAAAAGGAGAGGTGAGGTTATTTTTTCAACCTGGAGAAGAGCTTGTGAGAGGAGCTTTGAAAATGATAAAAGATGGTGCTTTAGAAGGGGTGGATAGTATTTTTGGACTTCATGTTTCATCAGAGATGCCAGTAGGAACAATATGTTGTGATTCAGGAGCTAGGTGTGCTTCTGGGGATATATTTATAATAAAAGTTTTGGGAAGTGGAGGACACGGGGCAAAACCTCAAGAGTGTGTGGATACTGTTGTTGTGACTTCTGCTATGGTTATGAATTTACAGAGCATTGTAAGTAGGGAGATAGATCCATTAGAACCAGCACTTTTAACAATTGGAATAATTAAGTCTGGAACAAGACACAATGTAATAGCTTCAGAAGGAGTTATAGAAGGGACAATACGTTGTTATAATCCAGAGGTAAGAAAGCACTTCTTTGAGAGTATAGAAAGAGTTGCAAAATTTACAGGAGAAACATATAGAGCAAAAGTTCAGTTAGAATATATAACAGGTGTAAACTCCTTAGTAAATGATATAAATTGCAGTAATATTGCTACATTAACAGCTGGAAAAATAGTGGGAGAAAAAAATATTATAAGTAAAGAACCATCAATGGGAGGAGAGGATTTTTCAGAATTTTCATCAAGAGTTCCAGGGGTAATGACAAATTTAGGAGCTAGAAATGAAAAAGAAGGAATAATTTATCCTCATCATCATGAAAAATTTGATATAGATGAAGAAGTATTAGAGATTGGGGTATCTATGTATGTTCAGTATGCACTAGATTATTTAAATCATTGCATATTGAAATAAAATGTACTATATTATACTCGTAACAATAAAACCTATAGGAGGGGAAAAATGATAAAATTAAATGCAGCATTAGGAACAATTTTACTAGGGACATCATTAATGGCTTTTGATATAACTGGGTCAGTAGGTGTTATGGGTGTAAGTGGAACAAGTCCTTATCAGGGAGTTGGATCACAGGGTGCTATTGCTCCAACTTTTGAGTTAAAGTCAGGAGATTTCTTTATGAGAACAGGAGAAGTTAGATATAGTGTATTTTCAATGGGGTATGATTTATTAAAAGGAGACGCAGCAAGTTTAAGCGTAATAATTAATCCTCTTGGAGGATATAGAGTAAAAAGATCGGATTTATCAAGTGGATACCAAAATATAGATGATAGAAAATATCAATTTGAAGCAGGATTAAAATATGGATATGCAACTGGTTGGAATGATGTACACTTAGGTGTATATGCTCTAGGTGGAGAGCATGGAAATCAAGTTGGAGGAAGTGTATTTAGACCATTTAGAGTTACAGAGAATCTAAGTATAATTCCAAGAGCTTATATAACTTATTTTGATAAGGACTATGTAGATTATTACTTTGGAGTAAGTAAATCTGAAGCAGATAGAAATTCAGCAATTTCAAAAGAGTATAATCCAGATGGAGGAGTTACAAGTGGACTAGATATAGCTATAAACTACAATCTATCAGATGCTTGGAGTATCATAGGTTTTGCTGGTGTTGAAAACTTATCAAGTGATATGACAAATTCACCAATAGTTCAAAGAGATTATATATATAGAACAGGGCTTGGAGCAAAATATAATTTCTAAGATAAATTAAAATAAAAAAATATAAAGTGCCTCTAAAAGGGATGTTTAAAAAGCACCTTTTTTGGGCATTTTTTTTATGAAAAAAATATGTTGTGTTTTCAATATGGATATGATAAAGTACTCCCTTGTGAGACAATAAAAATAGGAGTGGTAAAAGAGATAAAATGAAATTTGACATGGAAAAAGATTCAATAAATAAACTGTTTTTTAACTTTTCATTTCCAGCAGTAATGGGAATGTTAATATCTGCATTTTATGTTATAGTTGATGGTATTTTTATAGGGAGAGGAATAGGAGCAAATGGGCTTGCAGCTATAAATATAGCTTATCCTGTAATAACCCTTGCAATATCTTTAAGTTTAATGATTGGTGTTGGAGGAGCTACTATAATCTCAATAAAACAGGGACAGGGTGATTATAACGAGGTAAATAAGTGTTTTACTCATATGGTGGTTTTAAATATAGTAGCTTATTTAGTTATAGCTATTTTTGTACTTGCTTTTCAAAATCAAGTAATGACTTTTTTAGGAAGTAGTGCAAAACTTACAGAACTTGTTAGAGAGTATATGGTTCCTGGAATTATATTTAGTATATTTTTCATGCTTTCAATATCTTTAAATGCAGTTGTTAGAAATGATAATGCTCCAACTTTTGCTATGCTATCAATGGGTGTTGGGGCAGTTATAAATGTGGTGCTTGATTATTTATTCATTGTTAAATTTGATTGGGGAATGACTGGAGCAGCTTATGCTACAGGAATAGCTCAAATGGGGTCAGCCCTATTTCTATTTACACACTTTTTTAAACATAGTTGTAAAATAAAATTAGTTAAAACAAAATTTGATTTTAATATAATAAAAAGAATTACTATAAATGGTTTTCCATCATTTATACTTGAGTTTGCTGTTGCTATAATTACAATTTTATTTAATTCAACTTTAATGAATTTAAAAGGTGAAATGGGAGTTGCAGCGTTTAGTATTATTGCATATGTGTTTTATATTTTCAGAATGATTTTCAATGGATTAGCTCAAGGAATACAGCCGATTGTTAGTTATAACTTTGGTGCTAAAAAATGGGCAAGAGTTAAGGCAACACTAATTTTAGGTCATAAAATATCTTTAATAGTAGCTATTTTAATTTTAATCTCAGTTTATTTTGGTGGAAATGAGATAGTTGAATTTTTCAACGGAGATATGGAACTTGTAAAACTTGCAACAAGAGGTCTTATACTTTACTCATCAGCTATGATATTTTTAGGAGCAAATTTTATAAATATATCATACTTACAATCAATGGAAAGAGCAACAATAGCAAATTTCTTGTCAATAGGAAGAAGTTTAGTATTTATTTTAATTGGTATTTTCACACTACCTTCAATCATTGGTGTAGACGGAGTTTGGCTATCTTTACCATTTGCAGATTTTATGACTTTTTTAACTGGAGTATTTTTGAATAAAAAAAATAAAAAAATAATTGACATAGATTAAAAAATATAGTATATTATCTATGTAAACAGAAATGTAACGATTACAAATTGAGAAAGAGATCAAAAATATAACTATAAAAAAAGTATATAAAATTAAATTAAAATTCTAGAGGAGGAAACAAAATGGCAAAGGTAAAATGTACAGTATGTGGAGAAGTATTTGATGAGGCTTTAGGAGCTTGCCCTTTATGTAAGGTAGGTTTAGACAAGTGTGTTCCTTATGATGAAAATGGAGTAAGAGTTTGGGCTACTGAACACAAAATCGGAGAGGGATTAGCTTGCGGAGATAAAGAGATAATAGATGGTTTAAGAGCAAACTTTAATGGTGAGTGCATGGAAGTAGGAATGTATCTTGCAATGGCTAGAGTTGCTGATAGAGAAGGATATCCAGAAGTGGCAGAAGCTTATACAAGAATAGCTTTTGAAGAAGCTGGACATGCAGCTAGATTTGCCGAGTTATTAGGAGAGTGTGTAACTGATTCAACTGAAGAGAACTTATCAAGAAGAGTTGAAGCTGAGTATGGAGCAACTGCTGGTAAATTTGATATAGCTAAGAGAGCAAAACAATTAGGATTTGATGCTATTCACGATACAGTTCATGAAATGGCTAAAGATGAAGCTAGACACGGAAGAGCTTTCTTAGGATTACTTGAGAGACACTTTCAAAACAAAAAGTAATTAAATTTCAACCCATATATAGGAGAGAGAGTGCTTAGCGCTCTTTTTTCATTTATTGAAGTTTTAGGTAGATTATGATATTATAAAACTAAAAAAGGTGAGGAATTTGGGGAAAATAATCTATATTACAGGTGGAGCTAGAAGTGGAAAAAGCTCCTTTGCAGAAAGTGAAATATTTAAAAGTGAAAAAGAGAGAATCTATGTGGCAACGTCACTTACTTTTGATGATGAGATGAAGGAGAGGGTAAAACTTCATAAGATTCAAAGGGGAGAGGAGTGGATTACAATAGAGGAGTATAAAAATATTGAAAAATATTTAGAACCTTATAAGTCTCAAGAAAAGATTGTACTTTTAGATTGTTTAACAAATATGGTAAGTAACAATATGATAATGGATAGACCTGTGGACTGGGACACTATAAGTCAAGAGGAGTTACAAAAGATAGAGAAAGAGATAGAGATTCAAGTTGAAAAAATAATATCTTTTATAAAAGAAAGCTCTCTTGATATGATTGTAGTATCCAATGAAGCTGGAATGGGACTTATTCCACCTTATGCTCTAGGAAGATATTTTAGAGATATTTGTGGAAGGATGAATCAAATTGTTGCTAAAAACTCAGAAGAAGCCTATTTAGTAGTATCAGGACTTACATTAAAATTAAAATAAAGTTGGAGGAAAATATGAAAGGATTAGCATTACTTTTTAAATTTATGACAAGATTACCTTTTCCAGGTGGAGATAAATTTGATTCAGAAGCTTTGGGGAAAAGTATGAAATGGTTCCCTGTTGTGGGACTTGTAATAGGAATTATCAACTTAGTGGTTGGAACGTTTTTACAGATGTATATACCATCAAATCTTATAATAGCAATAATTTTAGTAACTTTAGATGTTGTTATAACTGGAGGTCTACATTTAGATGGACTTGCTGATACTTTTGATGGAATATTTAGTTATAGAAGTAAGCAGAAAATGCTTGAAATAATGAAAGATTCAAGAGTTGGAACAAATGGGGTTTTAGTACTTGTTCTATATTTTATATTTAAAATAGCACTACTTATGGAAGTTTCAAATCTTTTTGGAATTAGTCAAGGGGTTATTATGTTAATAGTTCCAGTGTTATCAAGAATTGGCGGAGTTGTAAACTGTGCAACAGAACCTTATGCTAGAGGAACAGGAATGGGAAAAACTTTTGTTGATAATACAAATATGACAAGTTTAATGTGGTCATATGCTCTTGTAACAGCAATAATATTTGGAATTTCACACTATTTTGCACTACCTTTTGTAAACCTTTTCTTAATCCAAAATATAGTAGCAGTTGTTGGATTCCTATTTGGAAAGTTAATTACTAGAAAAATAGGTGGAATAACTGGTGATACACTAGGAGCACTTCTTGAGTTATCATCAGTTTTAGCACTACTATTAATATATGTAATTTTATAAGGGAGATATGAATGGGTAAAATCATCTTAGTGAGACATGGAGAAACAGAATTAAATGTACGTGGAATATATTTTGGTCATATGGATCCGCCTTTAAATGAGAAGGGGAAAAACCAAGCTCAAAAAGCTATGGAGATTTTAAAAGATGTAGATTATGATAAAATATATACAAGTGATTTAAGTAGAGCATTTGAAACTGCAAGTATTGTAAATCATAAAAAGATAGAACTAGTTTCAACAGAAAGTTTAAGAGAGATAAATTTTGGAATATTTGAAGGGTATAGTTACAAAGAGTTACAAGAAAAGTATCCAGAAGAGTTAAAGGCCAGTGAGGACTGGAGAAACTATAACTATATAACTGGTGAAAGTGTAACAGAGATGCAAAAGAGAGCTATAAAATTTATAGATGACGTTGTTAATTTAGATGAAACTACAGTTTTAGTATCTCATTGGGGTCCTATTAATACAATTTTAAGTTACTATATATCTAGTGGTCTTGATTCATACTGGAAGTATAGTGTTGAAAATGGTGGAGTTGTTGTTCTTGAATTTTCAGATGGACATCCAATACTTAAAGGTTTTAATATAGGGGGCTAAGTTGGAACAAATAAAAAAGATACTAGATGAAATACATGGTGCATATAGAGAGTCAGAAAATCAGTGTAGAGAGATTTTAAATACAAGAATGAAGCCAGAAAAAAGTCTTGGAGTTTTAGAGGACTTGGCTATAAAGGTTGCTGGAATAACAGGAAAACCAATAAATGAATTAAAAAAAGGGTGCCACTTTATAGCTTCAGCAGATAACGGGGTTATTGAGGAAGGGGTATCATCTTGTCCACTTGAGTATACAAGAATAGTTTCAGAGGCTATGTTAAACTCTGTAGCAGCTATTGGAATACTTTGTGAAAGTTTAAATATTCCATTAAATGTAATCGATGTTGGAATAAATGGACATATTAAAAGAGAGTATGAAAATTTATATATTGAAAAAGTAGCTATGGGAACTAAGAACTTTGCCAAAGAACCAGCTATGTCACATTTAGAGGTTGAAAAAGCTATCTTAGTTGGAATAAATATGATAGATAGAAAAAAAGAGTTTGATTTTTATTCAAATGGTGAGATGGGAATAGCTAATACTACAACAAGCTCAGCTATACTATATGCTTTAACTAAGAGTGATATAGATATGGTGGTAGGTCGTGGTGGTGGACTTTGTGATATTGGACTAAGTAAAAAGAAAAATATTATAAAAGAAGCTTGTAAAAAATATGACTTGTTTAATAGTTCTCCAATGGAAATTTTAAGATGTGTTGGAGGTTTTGATATAGCTTGTATGGTTGGTCTTTATATTGGAGCTGGAAGAAATAAGAAACCCATGTTAATAGATGGGTTTATATCTGCTGTTGCTGCTCTTGTAGCTTGTAAGATGGAACCTAAAATTAAGGATTATCTAATTGGAACTCATATGAGCGAGGAACCTGGAATGAAAGTTGTAATGGAAGCTTTAAATATAAAAACTTTTTTACATATGGAGATGCGTTTAGGAGAGGGAACAGGAGCTGTTCTTGCCTATCCTATTTTAAAGGCAGCTATGAATATACCAAAGATTATGAAAACAAGAGATGAGGTTTATGAGATACTAAAGTAAATTTGTGAGGTGAGTATATTGGAAAAAAACCAAATGCTAGGACACCGAAAGAGATTACGAGAAAAGTATTTAAATTTAGGATATAAGGGTCTTTATGACTATGAAGTTTTAGAACTTATTTTAACTTCAATTATAAAGTTAAGAGATTGTAAGGGAATAGCAAAAGATCTGTTAAAAGAGTTTAAAAGTATTGGTGGAGTCATAAGAGCTGATATTAAAGATATTGAAAAGATAAAGGGTGTTGGACCTGAAACATCACTTTATTTAAAAGTTATAGGTGATATTATAGTTGGAGAATCCTATAGAGAAACTAGAACTTTAGATTTAAAAAGTTTAAAGGGAAAAAGTGAGCTTATAAACTATTTAAAAGAGGATATTGGAATTTTAAAAAGTGAGGAGTTTAAAGTGATATTTTTAAATTCAAACAATATGATTGTAAGTGATGAGATACTTTTTAAAGGGACTATAGATAGAAGTGTTGTATATCCTAGAAAGATAGTTGAAAGAGGGATATATACTAAATCTAAAGGTGTTATATTTGTTCACAATCATCCAAGTGGAAATTTACAACCATCAAAAAAAGATATAGAGCTAACTTTAGAGATGCAAGACCTTTTAGATAAGGTGGACATAAGACTTTTAGATCATATTATAGTGAGTGAGGATTCACACTTTAGTTTTTACGAAAATGAATTAATTAAATATTACTAATATGAAGCCCTCTTGTTAATCAAGGGGGTCTTTTGCTAAGGAGGTTTTTTAATGTTAGATAAAATAACAATTAAGGGTGCTCGTGAGCATAACCTTAAGAATTTTGATGTGGAGATACCAAAGTATAAATTTGTAGTAGTGACAGGGGTAAGTGGAAGCGGAAAGTCATCTCTTGCCTTTGATACAATATATTCAGAAGGTCAAAGAAGATATGTGGAAAGTTTATCAGCTTATGCTAGACAGTTTATAGGTCAAATGAAAAAACCAGAAGTTGATAGTATAGAGGGATTAGCACCAGCCATTTCAATTGAGCAGAAAACAACTAATAAGAACCCAAGATCAACTGTTGGAACAGTAACAGAGATATATGATTATATGAGACTTTTATTTGCTCACATAGGAAAGGCTCACTGTCCTGTATGTGGGAAAAGTGTTGAAAAGCAAAGTGTTGATGAGATAGTTGAAAATGTATATGAGAAGTTCAGTGATGGAGATAGAATGATGATTTTATCCCCTGTTGTTAAGGATAAAAAGGGAACTCATAAAAATTTACTTCTAAATTTAGTTAAAAAGGGTTTTGTAAGAGCTAGAGTTGATGGGGAGATACTGTATATTGAGGATGAAATAGAACTTGATAAAAATAAAAAACACAATATTGAAGTTGTTGTAGATAGAATTGTTGTAGATAAAGAGGATGAAGATTTTAAAAGTAGATTAACAACAAGTATAGAGCAAGGAATTGAATTGTCTGAGGGAAGAATTATTATAAATGTTGGAGAAATTGAACAGGTATATAGTGAGAATTTTTCATGTCCAGATCATGAAGATGTAAATATTCCAGATTTAAATCCTAGACTTTTCTCATTTAATGCTCCTTTTGGTGCTTGTCCAGAGTGTAAAGGAATAGGGAAAAGACTTGAAATAGATGAAAGTAGATTAATAGAAAATGATAAACTTTCTATTTTAAAGGGTGGAATATATATACCAGGTGCAGCTTCAGCTAAAAAAGGGTATGCTTGGACAATATTTGAATCTATGGCTAAGGCTTTTAATATTGATCTTGAAAAACCTATAAAAGATATGAGTAAAGATGAGATGGATATAATTTTATATGGAACTAAGGGTAAGATGTTTAGAGTTGATTATGATTCTAAAGAGTTTAGTTTCCATGGGGAAAAAGATTATGAAGGAATTGTAAGAAACCTTGAAAGAAGATATAAAGAGTCATTTTCAGAGAGCATGAGAGATGATATTGAAAATAGATTTATGATAGACAAGGTTTGTAAGGTTTGTCATGGAAAAAGATTAAAACCAGAAGTTTTAGCTGTAACTGTAAATGATAAAAATATTATAGATATAACTGAACTAAGTATAAAAGAATCCCTTGAATTTTTTATGAATCTAAAACTTACAAAGAAAGAGCAGGATATAGCTTCTGAAATATTAAAAGAGATAAGAGAACGTATAAGTTTTATGATAAATGTTGGACTTGATTACTTAAGTTTATCTCGTGAAACTAAAACCTTATCTGGAGGAGAGTCTCAAAGGATAAGACTTGCAACTCAAATAGGATCAGGTTTAACAGGGGTTCTATATGTTTTAGATGAGCCAAGTATAGGTCTTCATCAAAGGGATAATGACAAACTTTTAGGAACATTAAATAGATTGAAAGATCTAGGAAATACTTTGATTGTAGTGGAACATGATGAGGATACTATGTACCAGGCAGACTATATACTAGATATTGGTCCAGGAGCTGGAGTTTATGGAGGAGATATTGTAGCTAAAGGAACTCCAAAAGAGATAATGGAAAATGAGAACTCTATAACTGGAAAATATTTAAAAGGGGAGTTAAGTATTCCTGTTCCTGAAAAGAGATTAAAAGGTGAGAACTTTTTAACTTTAAAGGGAGCTAAGGGAAATAACTTAAAAAATGTAAATGTAGAGATACCTTTAGGAGTTTTAACAGTTGTAACAGGAGTAAGTGGAAGTGGGAAATCTTCTCTTATTAACCAAACACTTTATCCTATTTTATTTAATAAATTAAATGGTGGAAAGTTATATCCTCTACCATATGATAGTATAGAGGGATTAGAACATCTTGATAAGGTAATAGATATTGATCAAAGTCCAATAGGAAGAACTCCAAGATCAAATCCAGCAACTTATACAAAGGTATTTGATGATATTAGAGATATATTTGCAGAGACAAAGGATGCTAAAGCTCGTGGATACTCTAAGGGAAGATTCTCTTTTAATGTTAAAGGTGGTCGTTGTGAAGCTTGTCAAGGAGCTGGAATTATAAAGATAGAGATGAACTTCTTACCAGATGTATATGTTGAATGTGAAGTTTGTAAAGGAAAGAGATATAACAGAGAAACTTTAGAAGTTTATTATAAAAATAAAAATATATCAGATGTACTTGATATGAGTGTTGGAGAAGCTTATGAATTTTTCAAAGCTATTCCAAGTTTAGAGAGAAAGTTAAAAGTATTAGTGGATGTTGGTCTTGATTATATAAAACTAGGTCAACCAGCAACAACTTTATCTGGTGGAGAAGCTCAAAGAATAAAACTAGCTAGTGAACTGGCAAAATCAACAAGGGGAAAAACAGTATATATTTTAGATGAGCCAACAACAGGACTTCATTTTGAAGATATTAGAAAACTTTTAGAGGTAATTAAAAGATTAATAGATAAAGGAAATACAGTTATAATTATAGAGCATAATTTGGATGTAATAAAAAATGCTGACTATGTAATTGATATTGGACCAGAGGGAGGAGCTGGTGGTGGAAAGGTAATACTAACTGGAACACCTGAAAAAATAGCAGCATCTAAAAAGGGATATACAGGAAAATATTTGAAAAAACTATTGAAAAAATAAGGAGAAAAAATGTTTGAATACTTAAATGGAAAGATAACTGTTAAGAGACCAGAGTATGTGGCAATGGATGTAAATGGAGTTGGGTATAGAGTATATATAACTTTAAAAACATATGATAAGGTTATTTTAAATGAGAATAAGCAGCTTTATATTTATAATGTAATTAAGGAGGATGCTTTTAAACTTGTTGGATTTTTAGAGGAGAGGGAAAGAGCTCTCTTTGAAATGTTAATAGGAGTAAGTGGTATAGGATTATCACTTGCTCTTGCTATAATGTCAACATTTTCAATAGATAATATTAGAGAGATAGTTTTAAATGAGGATTTTAAAACTTTAAAAAAGGTTCCAAAACTTGGAGAGAAAAAGTCTAAACAGATTATAATTGATTTAAATAATAAGATGAAAACTTTAAATTTAATGTCAATGGAGGAGCCAAAAGAGGATTCAATGAACTTAATGATAGAGGATGAACTTTACTTAGCTCTTGAATCTTTAGGTTATAGTAAAAAGGAAATAGATAAACTTATAAGTAAAAATGAATTAAGAGAGTTTAAAACTTTAGAAGATGCAATTAAGGGAGTTTTAAAAAAAATTCAGATAAGGGGATGATGCTATGAGAAAAATCTATGTTCTAGATACAAATGTTTTAATACATGACCCAAGAAGTATCTATAGTTTTCAAGATAATGAAGTTGTAGTTCCAATTTTTGTTATTGAGGAGATTGACCATTTAAAAAGAAATACTACAACAGCTATTCAAGCAAGAACAGCAGCGAGAGTTATTGATAGTATAAGAAAAAAAGGGTGTATAGCAAAGGGAGTAGAAATAGAGCATGGTATTTTTTTTAGAGTGGAAATTCAAAATGATGTGGAACTTTTACCAACAACTTTAAAAAGAGATGTTGTTGATAATTTGATAATATCAGCAACTCTTGGAATTAAAAAGAAAAATCCTAATATGAAAGTTGTTATGATAACTAAGGATATTAATATGAGAATTAAAGCTGATGCTCTAGGTCTTGAGGTTCAAGATTATGAAACAGATAAAATAGAGTATAAAAGTTTAGATGATGGTCATATTGAAATGGAGGTAAGTTCTGAAATATATAATAAATTTAATAAAAGCGGAAAGATAAATGTATGGGAACTAGAAGGGGAACATCATTTAACTGAAAATATATTTGTTAAGTTTAAAAATGGAGAGGAAAGTACTTATGGAAGATATAACAGTGGAAAAATAAGAAGGAATCTTCATGGGAATATAGAAGCTTGGGGAGCTCGTGCTAGAAATGATGAGCAAGAGTATGCAATGGAACTTTTAATGGATGAAAGTATAAAAGTTGTAAGTTTAGTTGGAAAGGCTGGAACAGGAAAAACTCTTTTAGCTATAGCAGCTGGACTTGAGCAAGTTGTTGAAAGAGGGCTATATAAAAAACTTTTAATAGCTAGACCAATTGTTCCTATGGGAAAAGATTTAGGTTATCTTCCTGGGTCTGAAGAGGAGAAATTAAAGCCTTGGATGCAACCTATTTTTGACAATATAGATTTTTTAGCTGACTCTAAGGGAGAAAAAACAGGTGAAAAAGTAATTTTAGGACTTCAAACTATGGGACTTTTAAAAATAGAAGCCTTAACTTATATTAGAGGAAGAAGTATTCCTCATGGATTTATAATTATAGATGAAGCTCAAAATTTAACTCCTCTTGAAATAAAAACAATAATAACAAGAGCGGGAGAAAATACAAAAATAGTTTTAACAGGAGACCCAGACCAAATAGATAGTCCATACTTAGATGCTGATACTAATGGACTTACATATATGGCTGATAAGCTGAAAAATGAGGCTATAGTGGGACATGTAACACTTAAAAAAGGTGAACGTTCAGCACTGGCAGAACTAGCTGCAAAACTTCTATAATTTTTTCTTTGATTTTAGGAATATATATATTATAATATTACGTAAGTAGTAGGAGACTAAAGCGGGGAGGAAATAAAATGATAGAAACACTATTAACAGTATGTTTATTTATATTTGCATTGACGCTAATAATCTTAGTATTGATTCAACCAGACAGAAGTCATGGAATGTCAGGAAGCATGGGTATGGGGTCAACAAACACAGTATTTGGAGTATCTAAAGATGGTGGACCACTTGCTAAGGCAACTGAAGTAGTAGCATTCTTATTTATAGTTTCAGCACTTCTTCTGTATCTAGTAAAATAACAAAAGAATTAAAGGCGTGTTGGGGGTCATTACACAATGCGCTTTTTTATTTTTAAGGTAGGTTATATAAAATGAAAAGTATATTTAGTGGAAATTTTGAAGATGTAAAACCTCTATCTACAAGAATGAGACCTACAAACTTTAGTGATTTTCAAGGACAAGAAAAACTTTTAGGAAAAAATGGAGTTCTCAGAAAAATAATAGAGGGTAAAAATATGTCAAATATGATATTATATGGACCTTCAGGTTGTGGAAAAAGTTCTCTTGGTGAGATTATTTCAAGGGAGTTAGATTATAACTTTGAAACTTTAAATGCAACAATTGCATCACTTAGTGATTTGAGAAACATAGTGGAAAAAGCAAAAACCAGTGTGGAACTATATGGAAAGAAAACTATTCTATTTTTAGATGAAATACATAGGTTTAATAAGAATCAGCAGGATGCACTTCTTTCATATACAGAGTCTGGGATAATAATTTTAGTTGGAGCTACAACAGAAAATCCTTATCACAATCTCAATAATGCTCTTATTTCAAGATGTTTAATTTTTGAATTTAAAGCTTTAACTAGAGAAAATATAAAGTCAATAGTTTTAAAAGGTGAAGAGTACTTAAATATAACACTGCCTAAGGAAGTGAGAGAGGTTGTTTTAGATATTGCTCAAGGAGACAGTAGAGTTGCACTAAACTATTTGGAATTATATAAAAATAGTTGCCAAGAGTATAGTGAAAATGAGATAATAGATTTATTTCGTGAGAGAAAAGCATCTTATCATAAGGCTGAGGATAAATATAATTTAATATCAGCTATGATAAAAAGTATTAGAGGGAGTGATCCTGATGCTGCTGTTTACTGGCTTGGCAGACTTTTAAGTGGTGGAGAGGACCCAAGATATGTTGCTAGAAGAATAGTGATTCATGCTAGTGAGGATATTGGGATGGCTAATCCTGAAGCTATGTTAATAGCTAATAGTGCTATGAATGCCAGTGAAAAAATAGGAATGCCTGAAGTGAGAATTATTTTAGCTCAAGCTGTAATATATCTTGCTATATCTAGTAAGAGTAACTCTAGTTATATGGCAATAAATAATGCTATGGCAGATATTGAAAATGGCGATATGGAGGAAGTTCCAACACATTTAAAAGATAATGGAAGAGGATATAAATATCCACATGAATATAAAAATAATTTTGTGGATCAAAAGTACAGAAGTAAGGAAAAACAGTACTATATTCCTGGAAATAATAGAAATGAAAAATTAATTGAAGAAAAATTACAAAAACTATGGAAATTATAATAGATGAGGTGTAGAATATGAAACTGATAAAGGCAGTTAGAGGAACGAAAGATATTTTCGGTGACGATGGTATTAAGTTCGATTATATAACAAGAACAGCACAAGAGTTTTTTACAAACTATGGGTATACAATGATAAAAACTCCAATATTTGAAGAGACTAGTCTTTTTAAAAGAGGAGTAGGAGAGGGAACTGATATAGTTGAAAAGGAGATGTATACTTTCCAAGATAGAGGAGAGAGAAGTCTTACTTTAAGACCAGAAGGAACAGCAGCAGTTGTTAGATGTTACCTTGAAAATAAAATTTATGCTAAAGAGGATGTATCAAGATTTTTCTATGCTGGGTCAATGTTTAGATATGAGAGACCTCAAGCTGGAAGACAAAGAGAGTTTAACCAAATTGGTGTTGAAGTTTTAGGAGAGAGTTCTCCAATATTAGATGCTGAAGTAATTGCAATGGGATTCTCATTTTTAGATAAAATAGGTGTTAGTGACCTTGAAGTAACAATAAACTCTGTTGGAGAAAAGGAGAGTAGAGAGAAGTATAGAGAGACTCTTTTAAACTTCTTAGAACCAATGAAAGAGGAGCTTTGCGACGATTGTAGAATGAGAATGGAGAAAAATCCACTTAGAGTTTTAGATTGTAAAGTTGAAAAATGTAAAGAGTTAACAAAGGATGCTCCAATTATAACTGAATCATTAAGTGAAGATGAAGTTAATCACTATGAAACAGTAAAAAAATATTTAACAATTTTCGGAGTTAAATATAAAGAGGACCCAAGACTTGTAAGAGGGCTTGACTACTACTCAAGTACAGTATTTGAAATTGTAACTAATAAGTTGGGATCTCAAGGAACAGTACTTGCAGGTGGAAGATATGATAACCTTTTAAAACAGCTTGGGGATAAAGATATTCCTGCTTTTGGATTTGCTGCAGGAGTGGAAAGAGTTATGATGCTTTTGGGAGATGATTTCCCTAAGAGAGAGTTAGATGTATATGTTGCTTGGTTAGGAGAAGATACTAAGGACTTTGCATTTAAAGTTGCAAATGATTTAAGAGTTGATGGAAAATCAGTAGTAATAGATTATAATGCTAAGGCTATGAAAGGTCATATGAAAAAAGCTGACAAAGCTGGAGCTAAAAATGTTATTATAATTGGTGAAGAGGAAATGGCAAAGGGAGTTGTAGTTGTTAAGGACTTTATCAATAGAACTCAAGAAGAAGTAACAGTGGATAGTTTAAAAAATATATTAAAGTAGATATATTTAACAATAAAGGATTAAAAGGAGAGGGATTATGACTTATTATAGAACTCATAATTTAGGCGAACTAAGAAGTTCAAATATTGGTGAAACAGTAACTTTATCAGGATGGGTAGACACAAAAAGAGATTTAGGTGGACTAACTTTTGTTGACTTAAGAGATAGAGAGGGAAAAACTCAAATAGTTTTTCATACAGATGTAGCAGATGCTTCTGTTGTTGAAAGTGCACAAAAATTAAAAAATGAATCAGTTATTAAAGTAACTGGTGTAGTAAGAGAGAGACACAGTAAAAATGCTAATATCTCCACTGGAGATATTGAAATATTTGCAACTGAGTTAGAGATGTTAAACGCTTGTGACGTTTTACCTTTCCAAATTACTGGAGAAGAAAATGTAAGTGAAAATATGAGATTAAAGTACAGATACTTAGATCTAAGAAGACCTAAGATGACTAGAAATTTAAAAATGAGACATAAAATGATTATGTCTATTAGAAATTATATGGATGAGCAAGGTTTCTTAGATGTGGATACTCCTGTACTTACAAAATCAACTCCAGAAGGAGCAAGAGACTTCTTAGTTCCAAGTAGAACTAACCCAGGAGATTTCTATGCTTTACCACAATCACCACAACTATTTAAGCAGTTACTTATGATTGCTGGAGTAGAAAAGTATTTCCAAATTGCAAAATGTTTTAGAGATGAGGACTTAAGAGCAGATAGACAACCTGAGTTTACTCAACTTGATATTGAAATGTCATTTATTGAACAAAAAGATATTATGAATGAGATAGAAGGACTTGCAAAAAGAGTATTTAAAAATGTAACTGGAGAATCAGCTGATTATATATTCCCAAGAATGGAGTATGCTGAAGCTATGGAAAGATTCGGTTCAGATAAACCAGACGTTAGATTTGGTGTTGAGTTAAAAGATTTAACTGATATAATGGCTAACTGTGGATTTAAAGGATTTAAAGGAGCTGTTGAAGCTGGAGGAATAGTTAAAGCAGTAGTTGCACCAGGTGTAGCTGAGCAGTTCTCAAGAAAAGTATTAGGTGAGTATGAAGATTACGCTAAAGTTTACTTTGGGGCTAAAGGAATGGCTTATATTAAAGTAACTGAAGAGGGAATTAACTCTCCAATTGCTAAATTCTTTACTGAAGAAGAGATGAAAGCTATTGTTGAAAGAACTGGAGCACAAGTTGGAGACGTTATAATGATAGTTGCTGATAGAGCTAAAGTTGTTTATGGAGCTTTAGGTGCTATTAGATTAAGATTAGGAAAAGAACTTGGACTTATTAATAATGATGAGTTTAAATTCCTATGGATTGTTGACTTCCCAATGTTTGAATATGATGATGAAGAGCAAAGATATAAGGCTCAACACCACCCGTTCACATCTATAAAAGAGGAAGATATGGATATGTTCTTAGCTGGAGAGATGGACGCTGTTAGAACCAACTCATATGACCTTGTATTAAATGGATCTGAAATTGGTGGAGGAAGTATTAGAATATTCAATCCTGAAATTCAAAAAATTGTATTTGAAAAATTAGGATTAACACCTGAACAAGCTAAAGAGAAATTTGGATTCTTTGTTGACGCTTTCAAATTTGGAGCACCACCTCATGGAGGACTTGCTTTTGGAATTGATAGATGGTTAATGGTTATGTTAAAAGAAACTTCAATAAGAGACGTAATTCCATTCCCTAAAACAAATAAAGGACAATGTTTAATGACAGAAGCTCCTAACAGAGTAGACATTGATCAACTAGAAGAACTTTATTTAGAGACAACATATAATCCAGATATGGACTAAATATATAATATATAGAGATATTTTAATTGAAAAAAAAATAGAGAAGTGATATAATTCTTATATGGAATAAAAGTACTGATCTATTCGCTATTATCTGGAGGTTTTGGGCCTAAGGTCGCTAAGGGGACTGGCGCTGTTACGCATAAATCAGATAAGTCACGGAAACCCTTAGTTTCACGGACCCTGTATATGATGTAATATCTGGTTACCACTTATAAGTATTGGCGACCAAAACTGTAAGGAAGGCGGTAGATCGGTCTTATTCTTGTTAGGACTTACGAGTCCTTTTTTTTATATCGTAATAAAAGGAGAGCTATGTTAACAATAGAAAAGCAAATAGAAAAGATATTATCAGAAACTGTAAAAGCAGTATATGGGGATAAAGAGTTAAAACCTGTTGAAATAACAGTGGCAACAAATGAGAAGTTTGGAGATTTTCAATGTAACTTTGCAATGATGAACTCTAAAATAATTGGAGGAAATCCAAGAGCTATTGCAGAAAATATAGTAAATAACATTGTTGCTAATGATGTAATAGAGAAAATAGAGATAGCAGGACCAGGATTTTTAAACATTTTCTTAAAAGATGCCTTTTTAGGAGAATTAGTTAAGAAGATAACTAAAGAGAGTTACCAGTATGACGGTCTAAACTTAGATGGAGATGTAATAATTGATTACTCTTCACCAAACATTGCAAAAAGAATGCACATAGGTCACTTAAGATCAACAATAATAGGAGACTCTATAAAAAGAATATATAGATTCTTAGGATACAATGTAGTTGCAGATAACCACATTGGAGACTGGGGAACTCAGTTTGGAAAACTTATAATAGGATATAGAAAATGGTTAAATGAGGATGCATACAAGGCAAATGCCATTGAAGAACTTGAAAGAGTATATGTTGAGTTTACAAATCAAAGTGCAGATCACCCAGAGTTAGAGGATCAAGCTAGAGAAGAACTTAAAAAACTTCAAAGTGGAGATGAAGAAAACTATAGATTGTGGCAAGAGTTTATTAAAGTATCTTTAGAAGAGTACAATAAACTTTACACAAGAATGGGAATAGACTTTGATACTTACTATGGAGAGTCTTTCTATCATGATTTAATGCCAGGTGTTTTAGCTGAACTTGAAGAGAAGAAAATAGCTATTGAAGATCAAGGAGCAAAAGTAGTATTTTTCCCTGAGGAAGAGAAACTTAATCCATGTATAGTTCAAAAGAAAGATGGAGCATTCCTTTATGCAACTTCTGATATAGCTACAGTAAAATATAGACTTGATAACTATAATGTAAATAAATTAATATATGTTACTGATGAGAGACAACAAGATCACTTTAAGCAGTTCTTTAGAATTACAGATATGCTTGGATGGGAAGTTGAAAAGCAACATGTATGGTTTGGAATTATGAGATTTGCTGATGGAGTATTCTCAACTAGAAAGGGAAATGTAATTAGACTTGTGGACCTTTTAGATGAGGGTAAAAATAGAGCTTATGAAATAGTAAATGAGAAAAATCCTGACCTCTCAGAAGAGGAAAAAAATACCATCGCTGAAATAGTTGGAACAGGAGCTATAAAATATGCTGATCTATCTCAAAATAGACAAACTGCAGTAATATTTGAATGGGATAAAATACTAAGTTTTGAAGGAAATACAGCACCTTACTTACAATACTCATATGCTAGAATTAAATCAATTTTAAGAAAGGCAACTGAGCAAGGTAAAGAGGTAAATGAAGAGGCTACAGTTATATTTAAAGATAAAGCTGAAAGAGCTCTTGCACATCACTTAACACAGTTCCCAACAGTTGTGTTAAAGGCAGCAGAAAGTTGTAGACCTAACTTAATTGCAGATTACTTATTTGAGTTATCTAAGAAATTTAATAGTTTCTATAATGCTTGTCCAATACTAAATCAAGAGGATGAAATATTATATTCTAGACTTTTATTAGCTGAAAGAACAGCAGCTATGTTAAAAGAGGGTCTTGGAATTTTAGGAATTCAAACACTTGAAAGAATGTAGTAAAAATAAAAACCTTGGAGTTATTTTCCAAGGTTTTTTTGTATCATGTCTATAAAATATTTATGAACTTTTAACTCCTTTGTAAGTTCTGGATGAAAAGATATAGCTAACATATTTCCCTCTCTTGCTCCTACAATATTTCCATTAACAGTTGCTAAAACATCAACTTCTTTTCCAACACTTTGAATATATGGAGCTCTAATGAAAACCATATTAACAAGGCCATCTATTCCCTTAAACTCTCCTAAAGTTGTAAAACTATCAAGTTGTTTACCATAGGCGTTTCTTTTAACAGCAATATCCATAACTTGTAGGTGACTTCTTGTGTCATTAGTTAGATTTTTAGCTAGTAAAATCATACCAGCACAAGTTCCAAAGGTAGGAAAACCATTTAAAATCATCTTTTGTAAAGGTTCTAACATTTTAAAATCAACTAAAAGTTTTCCAATAGCAGTACTTTCACCACCAGGTAAAATGATTCCATCAATACCCTCTAAATCTGATACACTTTTAATAAGTGTACTTTTAATACCTAATTCTTTTAATATATTTTCATGTTCTCTAAAGGCTCCTTGAAGAGCTAGTATACCAATTTTCATTTTACCAACCTCTTTCAGACATTTTCTCCTCTTCACTAATAGAGTAAACATTTATTCCAACCATAGCTTCGCCTAAATTTTCAGAAACCTCAGCTAAGATCTCAGGGTTATTATAGTTTGTAACAGCCTTAACAATAGCTTCAGCTCTTTTACTAGGATCACCAGATTTAAAGATTCCAGACCCAACAAAGACACCATCACAACCAAGTTGCATCATCATAGCAGCATCAGCAGGAGTAGCAACTCCACCAGCAGCAAAATTAACAACAGGAAGTTTCTTATTTTGGTGTATATACTTAATAAGATCATATGGAGCACCAAACTCTTTAGCTATATTAAAAAGTTCATCTTCAGTGGCACTAGCAACTTTTGCTATATCCTCATTCATAGCTCTCATATGTTTTACAGCTTCAATAACATCACCAGTACCAGGTTCTCCCTTAGTTCTTATCATACTAGCACCTTCACATATTCTTCTAAGAGCTTCACCTAAATTTTTAGCCCCACATACAAAGGGAGTTTGAAATTTACTTTTATTAATATGGTATCTATTATCAGCTGGGGATAAAACTTCACTTTCATCAATGTAATCTACTTTTAATGCTTCTAAGATTTGAGCTTCAACAAAATGTCCAATTCTAACTTTAGCCATAACAGGAATAGAAACAGCATTTTGAATCTCTTTTATCATCTGTGGGTCAGAAGCTCTTGCAACACCACCATCTTTTCTAATATCAGCAGGCACTCTCTCAAGAGCCATAACAGCACAAGCTCCGGCTTTTTCAGCAATAATAGCTTCTTTAGCATTAGTAACATCCATAATAACTCCACCTTTTAGCATTTGAGCTAAATTTTTGTTAAGTTCATATCTACACATAATATCACTCCTTGAAATTAGTTTTTGTTGTTAGAGGTATTATAGAATAAAAAAAAAGTATAATCAAAGTGATTTAGACTATTGTAGTACTACAATTTTACTAAAAAAGTGATATAATAAAAAAGCTTGAAAAAACTTGTAAAATACCTTAGAATATATAAAGGTTTGATTTACAAAATAAAATTTTAAAAAGGAAGTGGCAATGTGGAAATATTTCATTTAATCTATACAGCAGGGGCAGAGGCATTTTTAGGGGTTGGAGTTTTTGTGGCAATCTCTCTTTTAATTATTGGTATTATTGATTACAAGTTTAATGGGATAATTATAAGGACACTGGAAAAGAATAAAAAAAATCAGATATATTTAGCAGCTTTTTTAGGATTAACTCCAGGGTGTGGAGGAGCTATTCTTGTTGTTCCCATGTACGCTTTAGGAAGAGTTAGTTTTGGAGCACTTGTTACAGCTTTTATAACAACTATGGGAGATGCAGCTTTTGTATTAATGGTTGGAGATATGAAGGCATATATTTATATACTTGTAATAAGTGGAGTAGTTGGAATAGTTTCAGGACTTATAATAGACAAGTTTGAAATTGGAAAAGATCTTGTGAAAAATAGAGAGAAAGTAAAGGAGCAACTTGGAGATGATATTTTAGTTGAAGAGAAACTTCATGCAGGACATAGACATATTGGTCATGATAAAGGGGATATTGTAGATCAAGTATTACATAGTAAAAATACAAATAGATTTGTTTATAAACTTACTCATAAGTGGTGGTATAAAATATTTTGGACTTTTACAATTATTTGTTTACCCTTAGCTTATGAACATATGTTTCATGGACATGGAGCCAATGGAGAGCATATTCATGGACATGGACATGAGATATTTGAAATTTTTGGATTTTTAGGGTTTATTTCATGTATAATTTATACTTTCTTAAGTAGAAAAATAGTGAAAAGTAGTGATTTTGATAAGGTTGAAAATAAATTAAACTCTTTAAAAGAAACTATGATACACAGTGCAGAAGAGGTTGCCTTTTTAGTATCTTGGGTATTTGTGGCCTTTTTCCTATATCAACTTCTTTTAATTGGAATAGGTGGAACAGAATCTTTAAAAGCTTTTATTTCTCAAAGTGGTTTTATAGTTGTAATAATAGCAACTTTAATTGGTTTAATACCTGGATGTGGACCACAGATTCTTTTGGCAGCACTTTATATTCAAGGGGTAATACCTTTTTCAGCCTTAATGGCAAATGCTATTTGTAATGATGGAGATGCACTTTTTCCTTTAATTGCTCTAAATAAAAAGTCGGCTTTAATGGTTACAATATATAATGTTATCCCATCATTAATAGTTGGTGGAGTTTTATATTTTCTTGAAAATATGTAGAAAAAAAGATGGAAAAATTTTCCATCTTTTTTTGTTTCTTACATATCCTCTAAAAATTCCTCTAAATCACAAAGAGATTTTAAAAGTTCCAAATGAGTTTCATTAGCTGTTGTTGTAACTCTATTTATTTTAATAAAATCTTTATCTGCTAAAATTTGAGTATTTTCATTAATTTCACTTAAGGAAAAATCTTTTAATTTTTCCTGAACATCTTTAGTTGTAAAAACTATCTTCTCATTTTTTAGCTCTTTACCATTTGCAGCACACCCTAAAATTACAATCTCTTTCTCTTCATAAATATCTCCAAGAGCTTCATAATCTAAAAGTGCCTTAAAAATTTCAAGTTGTAAATCTTTGTTCATTGAGACCATCTCCTATTTATTTTGTAAGAAAGTATTTTTCAAGCAGTGAGTCTAAAAGAGGTTTTACACCTAAGAACTTAATATAGTTGTCATACTCTTTCCTCTTTTCAAGGAGTTTTTCTTGAGAAGGGTTTGATATAATCCCCTTTATAAGAATATTCTTTGGAGTGTGTTCCATATCTATAAACTCCATAACCTTTGTATTGAATCCGCAAAGCTCTAAAGATAGAGCTCTTAGAGCATCTGTAGCTAAAGAACTAAATCTCTCTTGTAAGATACCGTGGTTTCCAAAGGGAGAAAGTACACCTTTTAGCTCAGTTGTAGATGATTTGTTTATTTTTTGATTTATTTCAGATTGACAACATGGAACAGCTAAAATAGCCTTAGCCTTAAGCTCCATTCCCTTAAGTAAAGAGTAGTCAGTGGCGTTATTACAAGCATGTAATGAGAAGATCATATCTACACTGTCAAACTCATTAAACTCTTTAATATCACCTTTTAAGAACTTTAAATTAGAAAAATTAAGATCTGTTGCAATTTCATTACAGTGATCAATAACATCCTCTTTTAAGTCAAGTCCAATAACTTTAATATCCATATTTTTAATATTAGTTAAATAGTGGTATAGAGCAAAAGTTAAGTATGATTTTCCACATCCAAAGTCAACTATTTTCATAGTGTTAGAAACAAGGTTCTTTTCTTGAAGCTCTTTTAAGGTATCTTCTATAAATTCTAAATATCTATTTATCTGTCTGAATTTATTAAACTTATCCTTAGTTACAACACCTTCAGGAGTCATAACGCC
>SAMEA5043656__coassemble_41_pt1 | contig 33210 bp, 34 predicted proteins | sample SAMEA5043656__metabat2_low_PE_002 | metagenome-assembled genome bin SAMEA5043656 (sample SAMEA5043656) | Gadus morhua | reverse complement strand
GGATTGTAAATCTTTGCATTGTGTTACCTCCGTATATTAATTTTTAATTTTTTATCTTTCTATTTTGCAGGAGCAAAATCTGCTGCTGCTTGACGATGAGCTGTATATATAGCTTCTCCATCACTTTCTGCGTCAAAAATAACCTTAACATTTGGCGAGAATAAAATAACATCTCCAACCTCTCCAATATATTTATTACCTTCTGTATCACGCATTACAATTTTACCTTTTGTTACAACTTTATACTCAACTGCATCATAAAAATATTCAAACTCTACTCCTGGAGACATTGTAAATTGTCCAATTGCTAGTGGAGCACTATTATTAGTTACAGCAACTTCTGCCATATCACTTTTTAGTCCTTTTACTTCTAGTAATTTACTTAAATCATTTAATTTAAATGAACCCGCTTTTATTAAAGTGATTCCTGGTTTATCTGTTAGTGTTTTCATTAAATCCTCCATATGTAAATTCTGTGTTTACTTTTCGTCATTCACAAAGATAGTATAGTCCTATTTCGAAATTATGTCAACAACTTTTGTTCTACTAAAGAACATAACGGACCAATATAGTTATCATTTGAAGTATAAAATTATCATATATGATAACTTCTACTCTTATATGACAATAAAAAAACATAAAAAAAATACTGAAATCTCAGTATTTTTTTAAGCTAATATATTTTCTACAATTTTTTTATTATCTTTTAAGTGCCTCGCAAGATATACAAAAGGTGTATCCATTAAAGCTACAATTACCTTCATAATATAAGTTGAAATAAATATCTCCACTAATACATGCATAGGATATACTCCTGCAAAAGCTATTGCTGTAAAAATAAAATTATCTATCAATTGACTCACAAGAGTACTGGCATTATTTCTTATCCAAATATGCTTTTTCTCTGGAAATTTAGCTCTCCAAAACTCATATGCCCATACATCATGTTTTTGAGAAACTCCATAAGCTACAAGACCTGCAAATAGTATTCTTGGCATAAAATCAAATATCATTTTTAAACTTCTAAAATTTTCTGCTCCTTGTTGAACTGCACTTGGATTAAAGGATACTGCTATTTTCATAATTATAGCTGTCACCACCATACTAAAAAACCCTAATTTTACAGCTTTTTTTGCATCCTTTTCCCCATAATTTTCAGCTAAAATATCTGTTACTAAAAACCCACCTGCATACATTATATTTCCAAGTGTTGTTTCAAGTCCAAATAAATTAACAAGAAGTACAACTTGAATATTTGCTAGGATGCTACTAATTGGAACCCATACAAACAACCCTATTTTTCCAAATTTCTTATACACAAATATTATACTTAAAAAATTCACCATTAACATTAAAGCCCATAATAACTCGTTCCTCATTATCCCTCCTATTATTGTTCAAAAACTCCAAGATCTTTATTATCTATTAAAAGTTCCACTCTTTTATCATCTTGTAAATGTCTATATTTTTCTACAAACCATTTTACAAGTTCATCATCTCTTTCAACCTTTGTTCCATTATTTATAAAAATATTTACAGTTATACTTTTAAAGTATTTAAGTCCAAGTTCAATATCTCTTTCTATCATCTCTTTTGTTTGACCTTTTACACATATTAAAAGACAAACAGAATATAAATCTAATCCCAACTCTTCACACTCTTTTTCAGTAATATTAAAGTTTTTATTATAAACATTTATTCTAAAATCATTGTCAAATGTTTCCATACCCATTCTAAAACGAATATCTATACCTTTAAACATATTACGGATTTCATTTAATCTCTTTTTATATCCATAATATATTTCAAAGTAAACTAGTTTTATATTCTTCTTTATAACAACTTCTCTTATCTTTTCCAGTGTAGAGCTAGGAAGCTCAAAGACAGAACCAGAGTTAATAACTTCCAGTGCTCCATATTCTCCAGTCACCTCCTCTAATGTTTCAAAATTTATTTTTTCTATTTCACTTTCATCTGTAGAGTTATCCTCTATATAGTTACAAAAACTACATTTTCCATATTTACAAGGATACCCTTTTAGCAGAACTATCTCTCTTTTGTTGTTTTTCTCTTCAATTTTATTATATCTAATTCCCATATTTCTCTCCTTTTTGTAAATAAAAAAAGAGCAGATAAACTCTGCTCAAATTTAAAAAAGGGGACATTTTCCCCTTGTATTTTTCAATATCAAGCCTAGTTTTTTAAAGATGGAGGGTTACGAACATCTAATTTTATTTTCTTTTGCATAATATTCTACTCTATTTTTTATAAAAATGCAAGAAAAAACAGGCTCTATAGCCTGTTTATCTTTTAGTCTTTAAAAGTAGGTGTAGCTTCAGCTTTTATCATTTCAACAAAAGCTTCTAGTGACATTGATTCTTGATCTTTAGAACCAAATCTTCTTACATTAACCTCTCTATTTTCAACTTCATTTTTACCAATAATTAATTGTACTGGCACTTTATATCTTCCGTTAGCTTCTCTTATTTTATATCCAATAGATTCAGCTCTTGTATCTATTTCAGCTCTTATTCCTGCTTCTTTTAACATAGTTACTAACTCTTCTGAGTAAGGTATAACTTCATCATTTATAGTTAATACTTTTACTTGACATGGTGCTAACCAAGTAGGGAAAGCTCCTGCATAGTGCTCTATTAATATTCCCATAAATCTTTCAAGTGAACCATAAACAACTCTATGAATCATTACTGGTCTATGTTTCTCTCCATCTTCTCCAACATAAGAGATATCAAATCTCTCAGGTAAATTAAAGTCAAGCTGGATAGTTCCACACTGCCAAGTTCTTCCAATAGCATCTCTTATTTTAAAGTCAAGTTTTGGACCATAGAATGCCCCATCTCCTGGATTTAATTTATAATCTCTTCCTAACTTTTTAAGTGCTCCTTCAAGTGCAGATTCAGCCTTGTCCCAAATCTCTTGATCTCCTATAGCTTTTTCAGGTCTAGTTGATAACTCTATTGAGTATTCAAATCCAAATAACCCTCTATAGAATTTATCTATTAAGTTTACTACTCCTATAATCTCTTCTTCAATTTGGTCTGGTGTCATAAATATATGAGCATCATCTTGAGTGAAGTTTCTAACTCTCATAAGACCATGTAAAGCTCCTGAGAACTCATGTCTATGAACTATTCCTAACTCTCCTGCTCTAATTGGTAAATCTTTATATGAATGCATTCCATATTTATAAACTAATACTCCACCTGGACAGTTCATTGGTTTTATAGCAAATTCAGTTTCATCAATTACAGATGTATACATATTTTCTCTATAGTTCATCCAGTGTCCTGAAGTTTCCCATAACTCTTTATTTAACATAATTGGAGTTTGGATCATTTCATATCCAGCTTTCTCATGCTCTCTTCTCCAAAGATCAGTTAACACATTTCTCATTTTCATACCATTTGGTAGGAAGAATGGGAATCCTGGTCCAAAATCACTTGTAAAGAATAGTTCTAACTCTTTACCTAATCTTCTATGATCTCTCTTTTCAGCTTCCTCTAAGAATTTTAAGTGAGCTTTTAATTGTGCTTCATTTGCAAAAGCAAAACCATATATTCTTTGAAGCATCTTATTGTTAGAGTCCCCTCTCCAATAAGCTCCAGCAACAGATTTTAATTTAAATGCTTTTAAGTATGAAGTTGATGGTACATGTGGTCCTCTGCAAAGATCAATAAAGTCTCCTTGCTTATAGAAAGTTAACATTTCATTTGCTGGAATGCTCTCTATTATCTCAACTTTATAAGGCTCTCCAAGATTTTTAAAGTGCTCAATAGCTTCCTCTCTAACCATCTCTATTCTTTCAACTTTTATGTTCTCTTTTACTATTTTTTTCATTTCAGCTTCAATTTTTTCTAAATCTTCATCTGTAAACTGCTCAGCTGGATCAAAGTCATAATAGAATCCATTCTCTATAGATGGCCCTATTGCCACTTTAGTTCCTGGGAATAATCTAATTACAGCTTGTGCTAAAAGGTGAGCTGTTGAGTGTTTTAATATTTCTACTCCCTCTTCAGTTTCTGGTGTAATTATTTCAATATTAGCATCTCTATCTAAAATATAGCCCATATCTACATTCACTCCATCAACTTTTGCTCCAATAGCTTTTTTAGCAAGAGAGTTGCTAATTGACTTAGCAACCTCAAACATATTCACACTGTTTTCAAATTCTTTTATATCTCCACTTGGTAATATTACTTTCATGTTATCCTCTCCTTTTTTATTAATCTATATCATCTATTTTTATTCCATTGAACAAATATGTATCTGGTGATGTTTTCTTATCTGTATCAGTAGATGCACCTATTCCAAATATATTATTTGTTGGGAATGTTAGAAGTTTAAATTGGATAGCTGTTTTCCATTCGTAATCTTTTGTTCTGTACGAATAATCTCTTTCATAAGCAATTGCCCATTCATAGTATCCAAACTCTTTTCCAACTTCCATTCCAAATCCATCAAATGTACTTCTTCCATTCTTTTCAACTCCATGAAGTTGATCATAGAATTTAACATATGCCTTCGTTCTCCAACCTTCACTAGGTTTTCCAACTTTAGCATTTAAACTAAACTCATGCTCTCTTTCTGTATCACTCCACTTCGTTCTACTTCCATCCCATGAAGATTTTTGATTATAAATATATCCTATACCAATTCTATCACGAGAATAGAAGAATCTTCCTTCTAACTCTTCTAATGAATCTAAATAATTTCCTGTTTGCTCATATCTTTTATCATTTCTTTGCATCATAAGAGAAGTATAGAAACTTCTTTTATAATCTCCAAAATACATTCTATCATCAATTATTCTATTTAAGTTAAATCTTTCAGAACTTCTAGAGTTGTTTCTATCTTGTAAAACTTGTCTAATTCTATCTATTTCAACACTTGTAAGTTCATCAGGTCTTTTATTATATTCAGATTCAGCATAAGCTACTAACTCTTTATCAGAGAAACGTTTATCCTTATATGAATAAGATAGGAATGTTACATCAGAGTTATATGTATCTAATAATGAATTTCTATCCCCTCTATTATTATAATCTTCATAACTTGCTCTATAAGCATGTTCTACATCTCCACCATTAATATATGAAACTGAATATGTTTTATTAGATCCATCTATTATTTTTTTATCGATATTTTCATCTATTTCATTTCTGTTTGTTTTACCCTCTATATACTCAAGATTTAATTTATCTTCACCAAAAGTATATGTGTATCCATAGACATTTTCATCTATTTTTTCTCTAGTTTTATCTACTAATGTAAGCTCAGTTAAATTAGAGTCAATATTACGATTTTTATAATAGAAATAGTTATTTTTATAACCATAATGAGCACCATAATTTTCAAAAGTAAGATCATTATAATTTTTTATTGTACTTTTTCCATCTCTATCAGTAAATCTTTTATCATATCCATAATCAAGTCCAAAAGTATTTTCATCATCTATTAAGAAATCTAATTTTTGATTTAATACTTCTCCTTTTTTATCTCCTGTACTTGCTCTTTCAATATTTTTATAATCTATTGAGTAGATAGTTTTTGTATTTCCAAGATCAAAGGTTATTGTATCTCCAACTTGATTTATATTTTCTTTCTGTCTAAGTCTTAAGTCTCTTGAGAAATCTCCACCTGAACCATATGAGTAGTCTTGATACATATAAGTTAATCTATTGGTTAAGGTAATATCTGTTAATCTATCTCTATTTAATGTATTATCAAATAGTGTTAAATCATGAGCCAATCCTGCTCTATATCTTATAGATGAATCATCTGTAGATACTTCTCTTGTATCCTTATAACCTTTATCATACTGATCAAATCTTGTATTTCCATATAATTCTAAGTTTCCAAGAGGTCCTAACTCTATTTTATCATTAGATAAACCAACTTCATAGAAATTAGAGTTATTTATATAAATTTCATACGACTTTGATGCCCAAGCTTCCTTATTATATATTCCCTCTCTATCCCATATCTCCTCTTGAGTGTTACCTCCAGCTAGAGTAAGTTTATAGCTATCATACATAAAGTCTACAAAAGCTCTTTGTTCTGTTGTTTTATTATAGATAATATCTTTATATCTGTTATATTCTACATCTCTATAATTTCTTTTCTTTCCATATCCCACTTTAGCTTTTTCTCTAAACGGATCATTTCCTAAGTCTAATTTATGCTCAAATTGAGAGTAAGTATATCCAACTTTATAATTTATATCTCCATAAAGGTTATACTCTCCAAGAGTTACTTTCCCATTACGACTATTGTATATACTATATTCAGAAACTGTCCAAGGTGTATAATCATATTCTATTCCAAATACACCATTATTATCAAGTTTACTAAAGTTAGGGTCTCTCTCCCAAGAGTTTAACTCTCTGTATTTATCCCCAGTTTTTTGGTCATAAGACATATCTATCTTATTCACTTTATCATTAAAGTTAAATCCAAAGTTTTCACCTCTAGATTGAGTATCCTCTTTTGTAGAACCAGGATCCATATCATATAGATAATTATAATATGCTCCCATTGAATATTTTTTATTTTCTTTTTTAATTGAAACATCACTCATTAAATCATAATCTTTAGATGTTCCATAATCCATATCATCTAAATTGTCAGCTACTATTACTCCGTAAGCTTTTTTGTCAGATACTAAGTTAACCTTTGACTTTATAGATATATCCTTATCTTCTCCAAGTCCCGTTAGTTCAGTGTCCAAGTTATAGAAACCTAAACTTCCACCCTTATCAGGTACTCCATTTACATATTTCCAACCATTTCCACTATCCTCTTTTCCTCTAAAGTAATCATCAATAGCATCATCCATAGTTGGTATCATATTATATGTTGCATTTTTATAGTTTAAATTTAAGAATCCATACTCGCCTGTATAGTTGTGACTATAGTTTACATTCCACCTATTAAAACTTCTTTCAGGATCTCTTTCATCTCTTTTTTTATCTATTAACCAGTCATTTATGTTTAAACGACTTTCTCCATATTTGTCAAACTTATACCAGTTTTCCATTCTACCAATCATAAGTCCAATTTGATCTCCATACTTAGGTGCAAATCCACCTCTATATTTTGAATCTTTATCTCCAAATAGTACCCCAGATGTTACAAACCAACCGTAATCGTCATCATTACCCCAACTTGGGAATAAAGGCACTTCTGAACCTTGTCTTATGTTAAATCTATACCAAGGTATTAAGAATGGTAAAACATCCTTATCTCCTAAATATAAATTAGACCCCTTAAAGGTCACTTGCTTATCTGGCTCAATTACTATTGTATCTGATTGTAAGTGGTATCCCACTCTATTTGCATCTCTTGTTTTTAATATTTTAGGATCTGTTGTAAACCAAGCATCTCTTAAATAGGTTTTCCCACCTTCATATTGGGTTTTTTCTCCTCCAAAATATATTCTATCATTTGGTTTTTCTGCTCCAGTTACCTGTCCAACCTCTAGGTATCCAAAAGTCTTCCCAAAACTTCCTTTATCTCCACTTAAATCAAACTCTCCATTGGAAGAATCTATCCTTAAGTTTCCTGTTGGTTCATCCACTTCTAAGAAAAAATCACCTGGAATGTATGCTTTATTTTGGGCTTTGTCTCTTCTTACATTAAAAGCCTTAACCTTTAATGGACCATACTTAACATTTACTCCATCTGTTGATGTTAAAGTATCTGAGTTCAAATCTATTTCAACTTCATTCATTGATTTTTCAATATCTTTATCTTCAGCTCCCAAACTTGTCAAGGTGACAATAATTAAAGCTAACACAAAATAAATTTTTCTTTTCACTTGGACCTCCTATTTTTTAGTATTTGTAGTATAAATTATATCATAAAACAAAAGAGGTTGCCACTAGCAACCTCTTTTTTTATTTATTATTTATACTTTTTAGTAAGAATTTAGCTTTTCTATAAGTTCAGACTTTTGTCTTAACCCTACGATTTGATCTACTTTCTCTCCATCTTTGAATATTATCATTGTTGGGATACTTCTGATTCCGTACTCTCCAGCTAAATCTCCACTTTCATCTACATTTACTTTTCCTATTACTGCTGACGTTTCAGAAGATAATTCCTCTAAAATTGGAGCTAACATCTTACAAGGTCCACACCAATCTGCCCAGAAATCAACTAAAACAATACCTTTTTTTTCAATTACTTCATTTTTAAAATTAGAGTTATTTAAAGTTAATACATTTGCCATCTTTTCTTCCTCCTTAATACGGAAAACTTCCTATTAAATCTATATGTTTTTATACTTGAACTCTAACACAGAGATACATATTTGTCAATTTAATTCGCCTTTACTTATATAATTTATTCAGTATACGAACTTTATTTTCTCTATCTTTTATTCCATTTAAAATCACTGTTCCTTTTTGGATATCTCCTATTAATATTCCTGATAAAATTTCATCATTTTTAAAATAAACTTTCTTATATTTTAAATATTTTTCATTTTTTTCACTAAGAGAATCCTCTGTTTCTAAAACTCCTCCTGCGGAAAATATCATAGTATCCATTCCTTCAAAAGTTACAGGTTGTATTTGTTCTGTATACGTTTTTTCATCTCCACAAATATTTGCACCTACAACTTTACCTTGTTCGATTGCAACTTGCCAAAGCCCCATTACTGTTCCGTTGTATTCAGCTACATCTCCGCAAGCATAGACATCTTCCATAGAAGTTTCCATCTTTTCATTAACAACTATTCCTCTATTTACCATTATACCTGTATTTTCCACCAAATCTTTATTTGGAACAATTCCCGAACTAATAATAACTAAATCAGTATCTAGTTTTAACCCATTTTCCAAACATACTGTTGTTACTTTGTTATCTCCTTCAAACTTTTCAACTTTAGCATTTTTATATAATGTTACTCCACTGTTTTCAATACATTTTTCAAATAGTTCTGATCCCTCTCTATCAAGTTGTCTAGGTAATACCCTTTGCATCATCTCTACAATTGATACTTCAAGTCCTAACTCTTTTAACCCACAAGCAGATTCAAGTCCAAGAATTCCCCCTCCAACAACAACGGCTCTTTCTTTTCCAACTGCATATTTTTTCAACATATCTAAATCTACTTTTTCTCTAATTGTAAATATTCCAGCTAAATTTAGATTTCCCATATTTGGAACCATCGGTCTTGCTCCATTGGCTAAAACAAGTTTATCATAAGTTACTTTCTCCCCTGAAAGAAGCTTTACTATTTTATCTTTAAAACTGATAGAACTTACTCCCTCTCCAAGTCTTAGAGTTATCTTATTTTTCTTATACCAATCTTCAGGTTTAATTAAGAATTTCTCCCTTGAAAGATCCTCTCCTATCATATCTGAAAGCATAGTTCTATAATATGGATACTCTCTCTCCTTAGAATACATTTCAACTATTGCTCCATCATTTCTCTCTCTTATACTTTGAGCAACTGATACTGCTCCAATTCCACTACCAATTATAACAATTTTTTCAACTTTATTTACCTTAGTTATTGGCTCTTCCACTTCTGATGGAACAAAAAATTCCTTTCCTACTCCACAAGCTGGACAAACATCAGGTGCATCTATTTGAATATATGATTCTCCACAAACAGTACAAGTCCAAAGCATTAATTTCTTATCTGGATTTAAGTCCTCTTCCACTTCTATAGCCTCTCTTTCAGGTTTCTTTTCTTGATACATATATTCAGCAAAAGTTTTTCCAAAATTGTACCCTTCATTTAATTCATCTCTTGAAGGTCTAAATTTAACTCTTATCCCATCAATAACATTCATTCTAAGTTGATCTAATCTATCTATAATATTTGGAACAGCTTCTCCACTCCAACCATAACTTCCAAAGGCAGACACATATTTCCCTGAATCTACAATGGGATTTAAAGATGTTAAAAGGTTCCAAATTAAAGGAAGTGTATCTCCATTTATAGTTGAGCTTCCAAATAAAATTCCATCAGCTGAACTAAACTCTCTTAAAATTTCACCTTCTAATTTTCCAAAGTTACCAACATCTATTTTATATGGTTTAACCTCTATACTTGAATTATAATCTTTTATTCCCTTTTCAATTTCCTCTGCTAACTCTTCTGTATATCCATAAGCAGTTACATAAGGCATTATTATTTTTTTATGACTTTCTTCTTTAGTTTCAGTTGACCACACTCTATATGTTTCTAACATACCTTTGATTTCACTATCTAAAACAGGACCATGTCCAGGTAGGATAAGATTTATTTCTAAATCTTTTATTTTATCTAGTGCTTCTATAATATATTTTTTAAAGGGACCAAAAATACACATATAATAGTATCTTAAAGCTACCATATAATTTCTTCTTTCACTTTCTGGAAGTTTAGATATAACTATTTCATTGAAACTATAGTGCGCTCCAAAAGAATCACAGGTTATAAGTGTTTTATCTTCCTCTATATATGTATAAATCGAATCTGGCCAATGTAAAAATGGAACTGATAAAAACTTTAAAGTTTTATTTCCAAGAGATAAAGTATCTCCGTGTTCAACTACTATATAAGCAAACTTCTTATTTAATATATTTTCTAAAAATTCTATTGTATTTCTAGAACCAACAACTTTAGCATTAGGCACTAAATCAAGAAGTTTTCCAACAGAACCAGTATGATCTGGTTCTGTATGATCAAGAATTATGTAATCTATCTTTTTCACATCACCAATTGCATCTTCTACTTTTTTTAAATACTCTTCAAATTTATACTCTTTTACAGTTTCAAATACAGCTATTTTTTCGCTACCTTTAACTATGTAGGAGTTGTATGTTGTTCCAAACTCTGTTTCCATTATAATATCAAACACTTTTAATTCTGGATTTAAGGCACCTACCCAATAGATGTCATCTGTTAATTTTACTGACTTCATATTTTTACCTCCTTAGTTTGCATACATTTTTCTATTTTATTTATTTTTGTTTTCTTTTTCTTTTTCAGCTTGAGATTTACTAATATAATACGGTTCTAATGTAAATAAATTATCCTCTTTTTCCACAGCCATTTCTCCAAGTAAAGAAGCTCTTGAAATATTTAATGAGTTTGGCATAAATATTGCCTTATCTCCCATTTTTGCTTTTATAATATCTCTATATATAAAAGCTCCATCTCCTACAAATATAGCTTCCTCATCTATCATATTTAAAATAATATCAAGCTCATCTGCCATATATTCACCTTCTAAAGTTAATTTATCACAGTTACCCTTATATATTCCACAAAATACTCTCTCTTTTCTAGCATCTAACATTGAAACTATTTTTTTATCTCCTATATACATACTAGCTAAAAGGTCAAGTTCATTTATTCCTGCTATAGAAGTTTTAAGTGCATAAGCAAGACCCTTTGCAAGACCTACTCCTATTCTAATTCCTGTAAATGATCCTGGTCCTGTACTTACAGCTACTTTATCTATTTCATTTTTATCTACACCTGTAAGAGTTAATAAACAATCAAGTGTTGTCATTGTTATTGCAGAGTGATTTTGTTTTACATTTAATGTAATCTCTCCTATAACACCTTTCTTATCATCATAAAGGGCCAGTGTCCCTATACTTGTTGATGTATCAATTGCTAAAACCAACATATTCTAACATCTCCTCCTCTTTTTTTGTATCACCTATATATTCAAGTTCTATTTCTCTTATATTTTCACACTCATCACAATATATATATGAAAATTCTATTCTTATATACTTCTTAGGCAATTCAGTTTCAATAATATTTGCCCATTCAATCAATGCTACTCCATCATTATTAATATAATCTTCATACCCTATTTCATATATCTCTTCAGCACTTCCCATTCTATAAACATCAAAGTGATATAAAGGCAATCTTCCATCAGTATACTCCAGTACATAATTAAAAGTTGGACTTTTCAGATTTTCCTTTATTCCAAAAGCTTTGGCAAAAGTTTTACTAAAAGTAGTTTTCCCAGTTCCTAAATCTCCAATTAGAGCTATCACTGTATTTTCAGTTGCATAATCTGCCATTTTTTTTGCAAACTCATCTATCTCTTCAAAAGACATTCTTTTTTTCATAATAACCTCCTATCCTTGAATTTTATTAACTATATTTGTTGTTGATTTTCCCTCTACAAATCCTAAAATTCTAACTTCTCCACCATTTTTTTCAACTATATTTGTTTCTGGCAAATCATCTTTTTCATAATCTCCACCTTTCACATGAATAGATGGTTTTAAATCATCTAGTAGTTCACAAGGAGTATCTTCTGGAAAAATAACTGTATAATCCACTGCTTTCAATCCGCAAAGTAGTTCTGCTCTATCAACCTCTCCATTTATTGGTCTATTTTCACCTTTTAATCTTTTAACTGAAGAATCTGAATTTACTCCTACAATTAAAATATCTCCTTGTCTTTTTGCTTCGTTTAAATATGTTAAGTGTCCCACATGTAAAATATCAAAACAACCATTTGTAAACACAACTTTTTTATTTTGTTTTTTCAACTCTTCTATTAATTTAGAAGCCATAGATCTCTCTAATATCATATACTCTTCTCCTTTATTTATTCTTTTTTACCTTATTATATCATATTCTAAAAAAACTACACACAACTTACAATAGATATTTTATATGGACTATGCTACACTTTTTAAGAGGTGATTTTTTTGAGAATTTTAGGTATTGACCCAGGAACTGCCATTGTAGGATACTCTATTTTAGATTTTAAAGAAAATAAAATGAATCTTATAGAGTATGGTTGTATTTACACACATAAAGATCTTCCTATGGAGGATAGACTCGTACAAATTTTTAATGAATTAGAAATAATTATTGACAAATTTTCTCCACAATTTATGGCTGTAGAAGAACTATTTTTCTTTAAAAACAATAAAACAGTGATAAGTGTTGGCCAAGCTAGAGGAGTTATTTTACTAGCTGGAAGAAAAAATGGTTTAAAAATAGAAAGTTATACTCCCTTACAAGTTAAAATGGGAATAACTGGATATGGAAAAGCTGATAAAAAACAAGTTCAACTTATGGTTCAGAGAGTCTTAAAGTTAGATGAGATTCCAAAACCAGATGATGCTGCTGATGCAATAGCTGTTGCTATTACACATATAAATAGTTTAACAAACTCTTTATATTCACCAAAAGCTATAAAATCTCAAAAATCTGAAAAAGCTATCACTAAAACTAAAATGACAGCTAAAGAGTTTCGTGAGATGATGTTAAAGTAAAAAAGAGTTTCTTGATTTGATCAAGAAACTCTTTATATTTTAATTATTTAGTTCCAAATATTCTATCTCCACAATCACCTAAACCTGGATAAATATAACCGTTCTTATCTAAACCTTGGTCAATTTTAGCTGTGTAAATTGAAACATCTGGATGTGTTTGTAATACTTTTGCAATTCCTTCTGGAGCTGCTACTAAACACATAAATACAATATCTTTTACTCCTGCATTTTTTAAGTAATCAATAGCATATATTGCTGATCCACCAGTTGCTAACATTGGATCTACTAAGATAACTTGCTTTTTATCAATATCAACAGGAAGCTTACAGTAGTAGTATACTGGTTGAAGAGTTTCCTCATCTCTATATACTCCTATATGTCCTATCTTTGCATTTGGAATTAATGAAACTAGTCCATCTACCATTCCTATTCCTGCTCTTAAAATTGGCACAACAGCTATATTCTTTCCTAAAGTATAACCTATTGTTTTCATTAGAGGTGTTTCTACTTCTATTTCTTCTAATACTAAGTTTTTTGTAACTTCGTATGTCATTAATTTTGAAATTTCAGTTAAATTCTCTCTAAATGATTTTGTGTCTGTGTCTTTGTTTCTTAAGTGTGTTAATTTGTGTTGGATTAATGGATGATTTATTTCTATTACTGCCATTTTGGCCTCCTCTTATATTTATACTTAAAAAAAAACAGGACCCAGTCCCGTTTTTCCTTACTTTTTAAGTCCGAATTTTTTGTTAAATTGCTCTACTCTTCCAGCCGCGTCTACGAACTTAGCTTTTCCAGTGTAGAATGGGTGACATTTTGAACATACAGCTATTTTAAGCTCGTCTCCCTTTGCTAAAGTTGATCTTGTTTCAAATTTTTCTCCACAAGTACAATCAACAGTTATAACTTTGTATTCTGGATGAATTCCTTTTCTCATTCTTTTTCACCTTCCTAAAATCTTTCTATTTATCACAAAAGATTTTACCATAAGATTCTACTTTTTGCAACATTTTTTTATCAATTTCTCTTCTTTGTTTATCATATTTATGATAAAATATAATAAAAAATTTTAAAGGAGTTTTATGGCTACTAAATACTACGCTTTTATAATTGAAAGAGAAAATATTAAAGAAGTTGTTACTACTTGGGAAGAGTGTCAGAAAAAAACTAAGGGAAAGGGCGCTAGGTACAAGTCTTTTAAAAAAGAAAATGATGCTTGGGAATGGTTAAATCAAGGTGGGATTTATGAAAACAAAAAAGAAAAAATTGAACTTCTAAAAGAATCACTTAAAGAAGGAATATATTTTGATGCTGGAACTGGTAGAGGAATTGGAGTTGAAGTTAGAGTAACTGATATCATTGGTACCTCTTTACTTCATGAAACTATGCCAGAACATATGATAAATGAGTTTGGAAACTATCATGCTCCTAAGGGATCTACTAATAATTATGGAGAATTGATTGGACTTTATTTAGCCATTGACATTGCTTTAAAATTAGGATATAAACATATCTTTGGAGATAGTAAATTAGTTATTGATTACTGGTCAAAGGGAGCTTGTAATAAAACCTCTTTAAATGAAAAAACAATAAATTTAATTTCAAAAACAAGTTTAAGAAGAGTAAAATTTCAAGAGTTAGGAGGAGTAATAGAACACGTTTCTGGAGATATTAATCCTGCTGATCTTGGGTTTCACAAATAAAAATAAAAGGAGTTTTAAATGGAATTTGAACTTTTTAGTAAACTACATATTTTTTATTTATTGGGATATTCTATATTTTTCACAATTTTATATTTTATAGTATCTCTTAATAGAGATCCCAGTAGAGTTATGAGGTATATATCTATTTCAATTCTTGGAATAAAATGTATTGAGCTTTTTATTCGTTATAAACTTATTGGAGAAGCTTGGACTCATCTTTTACCTCTACATCTTTGTAATATTGTTTTAATTTTTGCAATTTTTGGAAATATTTTCAGATTCAAACCCTTTCTATATGCTGAATTTTTTTGGTCAATTGGGGCTTTGTTTGCAATTTTAACACCTGAAATTAGAAATAATTTTCCTGATTTTTTCAATATTAGTTTTTTTTCAACTCACTTTTATATTATTTTTACAGCTATTGTTGAATATAGAGTTTTTGATTTAAGACCAACTCTTGTTAATTGGTTAGGTTCACTCTTATCTCTAAATTTAATATCGGTTGGTGTTTTTTTAATCAACTCAGTTCTAGGAACTAACTATTTATACATTAGTAAAAAACCAACTTTCAACTCCCCTCTTAACTATTTAGGAGATTGGCCAAACTATATTATCTCTGTAGAGATCATATACATTGTTTTAACTTTAATGTTGCTTTTCCTATTTAAAAATGGAAAGTTAAAAAGAAAAAAATTTAAGCAGATAGACTAATCTCTATCTGCTATTTTTTCCTTGCTATTTTTTTTATTATTTTCTTAGCTCGTTCTGTATGTTTTATATGTTTATACTCTCCATTTAATATCCAATTGATAGTCAAGCATATAACAACTCCTAAAATTGTTGTTAAAATCCTTTTAAATGCCCACTCATATGGGTTTCTCCCATCCATATTTGTAGCAATTCCTAAAAACACAATGCAAGCTATTGTATTTGATGTATGCATTTTTATTAAATATGTAGAACAGAATATTATTATTACTAAAAATAGTGATATTCCTAATACTTGATGTATGCTTTCTGGGTCATAACCTATTAAATAAATAGATAAAAGTCCTATGCTTCCCCCCACCATTGTTCCTGCACATCTTTGTAATCCAGCTTTTAAGGAGTTACTTAAATCTCCCTGTAAACAAGATACTGCTGCAATTGATGCATAAAATGGATTCACATCAAACTTAACTTTTAAAATGTACACACAAAAGAATACTGATATTGATATTCTTAAACATTTATTTATCACTGCTTTAAATTCATCATCTATTTTTTTCATCTTTACACCTTTATATTTCTATTATTAATAAACCTTTCATCTCTTTTAAATTTTCACATGTTTTTTCTGAAATAGAAACTCTGTATGTCACTTTTTCATTGTAATCTTTTTCTATAATTTCATCTTCATTTTCAAGTATTATACTATCTACATCTCCTATTCGTTCATAAGAAAAATCAAGTAAATAGTTCTTCCTCTCTATAAATTCAATAATTCCAGCCTCTTGAACTGCAAGTTTTGCTGTTTTAGCATAGTTTCTTACAAGACCTCCAGCTCCTAATTTTATTCCTCCAAAATATCTTGTAGCAACAACAACAATATTGTTAACATCCATATATGTTAGTATCTCTCCCATTGGTTTCCCAGCAGTTCCACTAGGTTCTCCATTATCATCTGCTTTAAAATACTCCTGTCCATTATCAATAACTCTATATACTGTGCAGTTATGTGTTGCTGTTGGGTGCATCTCATTTATCATTCTTATAAAATCTTCAGCTTCCTCTTTTGAAGATATAGGTTTTGCATAACCTATAAATTTTGACTTCCTTTCTTCGAACTCTATTCTAACTTGTTTTTTTATACTATTCATTCTTACTCCTACTTATCTAATTATTATATCTATAAATCTTAATATCCAAGAGTAGATTGGATTTAATATTCGTGACAATATTCCAAAATAGCTAAGACCAATTACAATAAAAAGTCCATATCTATCCATACTAAAAACTTTCCATCTATCCTGTCCATCTAAAAAAGAGGCCACAACTCTCGATCCATCTAAAGGTGGTATTGGTAACAAGTTAAATGTCCCTAAAACCATATTTATAACTATAAAATATATTGTTACTGGATTTAACTGTACTATATTGAACTTTATCAAAAGAACACAAATAAACATTAAAAGATAGTTCATCATAGCTCCTGCTATTGCAACTAAGAACTCTCCTATTCTACCATTCCTAAAAGCTCCATAATTTACTGGAACAGGCTTTGCCCATCCAATAACATAAGTAGAACCACTAAGTAACATTAAAATAGGTAAAAGTGTTCCAGCTGGATCTAAATGGTTAATTGGATTTAATGACAATCTTCCTGAATATTTAGCTGTTTTATCCCCACAAAAATATGCCATATATCCGTGGGCTAATTCGTGTAATACTAATGAAAACAATAAAATTATTATTTTTAAGACTATCATATTATCACCTCAATATAGATTACCATAACTATAATTCCAATGTCAAATATGGAATATTCTCCAGTACGTCAACACTCTTCATAAAAAATAAGTACATAAAATAGGTAATATAAGACCCTATCCACCCTAAAGAAAAGAATGATAAAAACAGATTAAAAAATGCAAATAATACAAATAAACTTCCAATTGGAATTAAAATAAAATTACTTATAAAAGAAAATATCTGAATATTTTTAAAGAAAATAAAAGTTATTGGCATCATACAAATTTGAATAGTTAAAATCAATATTAACGAATTTATAATTTTTTTAAACTTAAATTTTGGAATTATTGGATATACATATATTATTGAAAAAACTGCCCCATAAGACATTATAAATGATATACTATATAACCATTGTGGATTTATAATTAAAGATACTATAAAAGCTACACACAAACTTTTTTTACTATTTACTTTTTCATATAATATATTCCCCAGAAGATATATACATCCCATAATATATGCTCTAAAAACACTTGGGCTTAAACCAATTGAAAACACATATATACTTAAAAATATCATAGCTAAAGAATACCTAATTTCCTTTTTCATTTTAAATATTTTTAAAAAATTTAATATTCCGTAAATTATAATAGATATGTGTAGTCCTGATATTACAAGCAGATGAGAAATTCCTATTTTCCTAAATTTTTTTACAAGCTCATAATCAAGTAACTCTCCCTCTCCTAAAATTATTCCCTTATAAAAATTCTCAAAATCACTTCCGAAATCCTCAGTTATACTTTCTATATTTTTCTTAAAATACTCCTTAAAAAAGTTACTATCTTTCTCTACAATATCTGGTACTATTTTATAATAATTTCCCCATGATTTTCTTGTTATTTTTTCCACAGTCCCATTTAAAAATATATCACTATCTTCCACTCTATCCACTAAAAAATACATTCTTTTCAAAGGAAATTTTCCATCTATTTTATTTATTTTTCCTCTTCCAGATATCACACTTCCCTCTATATCAACAACATCACCAACAGATACTATATCTTTATATATTTTTGTATCTAATCTATATAAAAATATAGTTAAAATTAAAGCTATGAAAACTGATATCTTCCTATTGTAAAAAAAAGATACTCCTACAACTATAATTGATAGAAAAATACATATAAAAAATGGGAAATAGTAAAAACTAACTCCTATTATTCCCAAAGAAAAAACAATAAGATAAATAGTTTCCACTATCTCCCTCCTATTCCTTATATTTAAAATAAAATATATATGAAACAACAAAAGATACAACAGAAAATAATGCTGATGAATATATCCCAAACTTTGTAACCTCTCCCACTCCTTTTAAAACTAACATTAGAGGTAGAGTTACTATTGATATTAAAAATGCCATTTTCAGAAAAAATCCCTGAATTCCAAAACAAACACCTTCAATTCTATCTCCAATTTTTATACTGATCTTATCACTTAAATCACTCATCATAGCTGGAGGAAAAATAAAAGCTGCTCCTGATATTGGAACTCCCAAAAGAGCAAATATTACAAATCCATATTTTGCTGGTATTCCTCTTCCTAAAAATATCATTAAAAGAGTTAAAACTCCTAGCATTACCAGTGACAAAAGCATCAGTTTCCTATACCCATATTTTTTAGATAGCTTATTTATTGGATAGAAAAATAGTGCCGAAAATCCAAATAAAAGTGCTGATGCGACAGTTATCATCTCTTTTCCATATCCCATAATATCTTCAACATAGTAGTTCATCATAGCTCTTAAAGAATTGAATCCTACAAAGAAAAACATCATTCCTAAAAGGTAATATCTGAAATTTTTATCCTTTAAAACTTCCTTTAAAATATGTTTGATATGTGATTTATTTTCAACAGGTCTTGAATATTTTTTTTCTGGAACTAAAAATACAGTTATTAATATTCCAATTGCTGATATTATACTTAAAATCATAACCATTCCTCTTATTCCAACTAAAGGATTTCCATTTCCTATTATTTTTATAAGAGCACCTGGTAATATCATAGCAACAGCACTATAAATTAATCTAAATACTGATTGCCACGTAGAAAGGTCTAATCTCTCCTCTGATGTACTTCCTATCTCTGGTATAAGTGCGTTATAGGGTGCTCCTACAATAGTGTAAAATACGAAGAATAAAGAGCCCACAATAGCCAAGTATATAAATGTACTCATTTCACTTGTTCTTGGTGGATAAAAAAATGCAACTGTTGACAATGAAAGTGGTATTGCTCCAATCGCTATAAATGGTATTCTTCTTCCCCACTTACTATTAAATCTATCTGAAAGATACCCAACAACTGGATCTGACACCATATCCACTAATCTTGAAAGAGCCAGAGCTAAAGATATTAAAGCAGGAGCTAAAAAAGGCTTTAATCCTGAATTTTCTGGTGGCAAATAAAAATATAAAATCCACTGTGCAAATATTTGATCTACTATTGCATAACTTACTCCTATTCCATAAAAAATCTGTATGTTTAAAGGTATTCTTTTTTTCACAACATCTCCTTGGCTTTTTCAATTAAAAGCTCTTTTCTATTAATATTTGGCTCCTTTAAAATTATCTCCATTAAAAGCAGTAAAAGCTCTTTTATTTTAGGACCTGAACTTATTCCAATATCCATTAAGTCTTTTCCATTAACTTTTAAATCTTTTAGCTCTATTGGGTCACTATTTTCAATAATTTCATTAAAAATACTCTCTACTTTTCTTAATCTTTTTACTTCCAATATGTTTTTTAAAACATTAGCACCATATATATTTAAAAACTTCCTTATACTATATTTAGTATCTAATTTTTCAACTTCATCGTAAGTTTTTATACTATTTTCAATCTCTATTTTTAATCTTTTTTCTATTTTTAATTTTTTTAATTCTTCTAAGTTTTCCTTAGAAAATAAAAATATCAAACTTAACTTAATGCTTCCTGAAATATTACTAATTTTCTCTAAATTTTGATTTTCCTCTATACCTCTTTGAAGTTTTGGAAAAATACCTTGCAAAGTTTTAAGTTCAACTAGTTTCTTCATGCCAAAATATATATTTTCACTTTTAAATATTTTAAAAATCTCCTCTTGAACTCTTTCCATAGATATATTTTTTAAACTATCTCTTTCTAAAAACATAGATTTTTCTGTTTCTTTATCTATTTCCATACTCTTCTCTGTAGCTATTCTAATTCCTCTTAAAAGTCTTAATGGATCCTCTTTAATTCTTTCTCTTCCCTCTCCTACAAATCTAATAACTTTATTTTTTATATCCTCTTTAGACAGTTCACTTTCATAAATTAATTTTTCACCATTAAAAGCTATGGCATTTACTGTAAAATCTCTTCTTTTTAAATCTTCATAAATATCATTTACAAACTCAATTTGAAGTTTATTTCTTTCCTTTGTAAAATCACTATCTCTTCTTAATTTAGCTATTTCATAGGCTTTTCCTTTATAATTAATCTGAACTATTCCAAAAGTTTTTCCTATCTCCTTTGGATTATATTTTTTAAAGATGTGCAAAAGTTTTTCATAATCTATATCTGTACAAAAGTCGCAATCTTTAGGTTTTACTCCCAGTAATTTATCTCTAACATATCCACCTACAATATACCCTTTTCCATGCATATTTAGTATTTTTAAAATCTCATTTAACTCTTTTTCTATCTCCATAATCACATCCTATTTTATCATTACTGGTATCTTTTCATCTTCATAAAAATTTAATATACTGTAAATTCTATCAGATACTTCATTTAACTCTAACAACTCTTTCTCTTTATCTGTTAATATTTTTTTTATATTTTTTAAAGATGTTAATACTTTTATACTTTCATCCTCTTTTTTTAATTGCTTTAAATACTCTCTACCTCTTTGAGTAAATCCCAAAACCCTTATATATGGAACTTTTACTTTCACTTCTTTTGTTATATCTTTAGTTATATTTAAAAGTATATGTATAAGTATTCTTTGAATCCTTCCTAAGGTATATCTTTTTGTTGAGATATCATTAAAAAAATCTATATATTCTCTATTTTTTAAAGCTGAAGAGTATAATCTATTTGAAAATCCATCTTCAACATCTTGAATATTTTCAAGATTTTCTCTCTCTAAAAGTATTCTATATCTTATAAGTTCATAAAACATCTCTAATTTTACAGTATTCCCATTTAATATAGACTCTGTTAATATTTTATATGTTACCTCTGGAACAACATCTTTAAAACAACTACTCTCTTCCAATCTCTTTCTTATTCCTGTTGCACTAGATATTCCATCTATACACTCATGTGTATAATAACCTGATTTCTCTCTTTTAATTGCAACTGGTTCAATTGAACTTTTCCAGAACTTTATCCCTTTAATATATTCAACTCCCAATATATCATTTGAATTTAAAGAATCCTCTTCTCCTAAGTTTTTTAAAGCTAAAGAATAAGCTGTTGGATATGAGTTTCCATCTTTTAAATATTTTTTTAAACTCTCTTGAAACTCCTTATTTTCCTCTAATTTTGCTATTTTTTCTAAACTTTCTACATCTCCTGTTTCTGATCCAAATACAAGTTTACAAACTTTAAGTTCATTTAATATTCCAACTGCTCCTCTTGAAAATATCTCTGCACTTTGTGTTGAATAAAACACTGGTAGTTCAACAATAATATCTACTCCACTACTTAATGCCATTTTTGTTCTTTCCCACTTATTTACAACAGCTGGCTCTCCCCTTTGAACAAAGTTTCCACTCATTACTGCAACGACAACATCTCCATATTCCCTAGCTTTATCACAATGATACTTATGACCATTATGAAAAGGATTATATTCTACTACTATTCCAACACCTTTCATTTACACCACCTATAAAATATCTATTTTTAATATTATAATTCATTTTTTATTAATATCCCATTAAATTTTACATTTTTTCTTTTTTAGTTTATAATAGAAATTATTTAAATTTATAGGTGGTGATTTAATGCTTTTAGCTGTAGATATTGGAAATACTCATATTACTACAGGATTATTTGATTCAACAGGAAAAGTTTTACTTAGCTTTCGAATTGCTTCAAACGAAAAAATAACAGAGGATGAATTTTTCTCTTACTTAAAAAATATATCTGACTTTAATGAAATTGAAATTAAAAAATTAAATGGAATTATCATATCATCAGTAGTTCCAAATCTAATAACAATATTTCAATTTTTAGGAAGAAAATATTTTCAAATTGAACCTACAATAGTAGATTTAAACTTAAATATTCCATTTACCTTTGCAGAAAATCTACAAGTTACTGGATTTGGTGCTGATAGAATAATTGATATAACTCAAGCTATTTTAGACTTTCCAAATAAAAACTTAGTTATTTTTGATTTAGGAACTGCAACAACTTATGAAGTTTTAGAAAATGGAATATATATTGGTGGAGGTATTTTACCTGGAATTGAAATGTCTATTAATGCTCTTTTTGGGAATACTGCTAAGCTTCCAAAAGTTAAATTTAGCACTCCTGAAAGTGTTTTAGGTAGAAATACTGCTGAACAAATTCAAGCTGGTATATTTTATGGATATGCTGGTCAACTAATTCATATTATTCAAGAGATAAAAAAAATAGTTAAAGATCCATATGTTATTGCAACAGGTGGTCTTGGAAAGATCCTTTTTGCTCAAATAAATGAAATTGATGAGTACTGTCCAGAACTAAGTTTAAAAGGACTTTTCTCTCTATATCAAATTAATAAAAAAAATAGTTAAAATAAGGAGGTTATTCTTTTGAAATCTTTTATCATTACATTTTTTCTAATAATGAATACTTTAATTTTCTCTCAAAGTATCACTATTAGTGGTGCTGCTTCTTTAAAAGAATATTTAGAAAAAAATATTAAAGCTTATGAAAAAACTCACAATACTAAATTTAATCTGAATTTAGGCAGTTCAGGAACTTTAAAAAAGCAACTAGAACAAGGTGCTCCAGTCGATATAATTTTTCTTGCAAATAAAGGATACATTGAAAATTTAAAAAAGAATGAATATATTGAAAATACAAAAGATATATTAAAAAATAAGTTAGTTTTAATAAAAAATGATAATGTTCCTGGAAAAGATATTACTTTAGCCATTGGAAACCCAAGTTTTGTTCCTGCAGGTAAATATGCTGCTGAAGTTTTAAAGAATAAAAAATTAAACTTTAACTATGAAACTATATATGCTAAAGATGTTAGAAGTGTTTTAAATTATGTTGAACTTGGTGAAGTTAATTATGGTATCGTTTATCTCACTGATACAAAACTACTTAAAAACTCTAAAATTGTAGAAACTTTTGATGATTCACTACACTCTCCTATTATTTATTCTTTAGGAATAGTGACAGATTCAAAAATGAAAAAAGAAAGTCTTAATTTTATTAATTTTTTAAAAGGAAAAAATTGGAATGATTAATAGTTTAAAAATCTCCATTATTGTCACTATTTCAGCGACTCTTTTTAATCTTTTTTTCAGTATCTTTCTATACTTTTATAAAGATTTTAAAAAATGCAAAATAAAAAAAATATTGGAATTTTTTATAACTTTACCTATTTTTCTTCCTCCATCTGTTCTTGGTTATATTTTAATTATATATCTAGGTCGAAGTAGTTTTATTGGTAGATTTTTAGAAAGGTTTTTTGATTTTAAAATACTTTTCACAATTAACGGTGCAATTCTTGCAGCTACAATTGTTTCTCTTCCAATTGTCTATCAAAATATAAAAGTAGCCTTTGATAGTATAGACTATGTTTATATTGAAACAGGTAAATGCTTAGGTGTTAATTTTTTTCAAATGTTAATACATATCTATCTACCTCTCACATATAATAAAATCATAAGTGGAGTACTACTTGGATTTGGAAGAGCTTTTGGAGAGTTTGGAGCCACTATTTTAATAGCTGGGAATATTCCAGGAAGAACACAAACCCTTCCTTTAGCACTTTACTCTGCCATTGAATCAGGAGAAAATACCCAAGCTAAAATCTTACTCATAACTCTTTTTACCTTTAGTAGTTTGCTTTTATCAATATATATTTTCTTTACAAAAAAAAGAGCTGACTAAACATCAGCTCTTTCAATACATCTAACTATACAGTTGTAATTTCTTTCTCTTTTGTTGCTAAAGCTTGGTCAATAGCTTTGATTGTAGCATCAGTTAACTTTTGAACCTCATCTTCCAATCTTTTTAAATCGTCTTCTGTGATTTCTCCGTCTTTTTCTAACTTTCTAAGACTGTTGTTCATATCTTTTCTTACGTTTCTTGCAGCAACTTTACCGTTTTCTGCTTCACTTTTAGCTAACTTTACATACTCTTTTCTTCTGTCTGCAGTTAACTCAGGTATCATTAATCTAATTACTTTTCCATCATTATTAGGAGTTAATCCTAAGTTTGATAACATAATTGATTTTTCTATAGCTGGTATAACAGATTTATCCCAAGGATCGATTACTAATAATCTAGCTTCTGGTGCAGAAACTGATCCTATTTGATTTAATGGCATTTCAGAACCGTATTGAACTACTTTAATACCATCAAGCATAGAGATGTTAGCTCTTCCTGCTCTGATTCCAGTGAACTTGTGCTTTGTTGATTCTATTGCTTTACTCATTTTTTCTTTACATTCGTTCATTAAAACTTGTCCGCTCATTTTTATCCTCCTAAATTATCCATTTATTACAGTAGTTCCGATCTCTTCACCTAAAACTACTCTTTTTATATTTCCTTCAGTTAATGAATCAAAAACAACGATTGGTAAATGATTATCTCTACATAAAGATATTGCTGCTGCATCCATCACTTTTAAGTTCTTATTTAATACTTCTGTATAAGTAACTTCTTTGTATTTTTTTGCATCTGCAAATTTCACAGGATCTTTATCATAAATTCCATCTACTTTTGTTGCTTTTATAACAACATCAGCATTCATTTCAATTGCTCTTAAAGCTGCTGCTGTATCAGTTGTAAAATATGGATTTCCAGTTCCTGCTCCAAATATTACAACTCTACCTTTTTCAAGGTGTCTTTGAGCCTTTCTTTTAATAAAAGGTTCAGCTATTTGTGGCATTTCAATTGCTGTCTGTACTCTTGTTGGTACACCTATTGATTCCACTGCGTTTTGAAGAGCCATTGCATTTATTACTGTTGCTAGCATACCCATATGATCTCCAGTAACTCTATCGATTCCTTGTTCTGTCCCAGATAATCCTCTAAAGATATTTCCTCCACCGATAACTACTCCAACTTCAATTCCTAGGTCTACTATTTCTTTTATTTGTTTAGCATATGAAGTTATTGTTTCTGATGAGATCCCAAACTCTTGATCTCCCATTAAAGCTTCTCCACTTAATTTTAAAAGAATTCTTTTATAAATTGGCTTCATTTCAAAACTCTCCTCTTTAATTATTATTTTTCTCTAAAAAAAGGGGTGCTAAGTCGCACCCCTATGCTTTTGTTGTATTAATTACGCGTTAAGTTGAGCTGCAACTTCTGCTGCGAAGTCTACTTCTTCTCTTTCAATTCCGTCTCCAACTTTGTATCTTACAAAGTTAACTACTTTCATATCTCCTGCGTATTGTGCAACTGTTTCTTTGTGTTCAGCTTTTACGAAGATTTGGTCTACTAAACAGTTATCCTCATAGAATTTGTTCATTTTTCCGATTAATATCTTTTCAATGATTTGTGCTGGTTTTCCTTCAGCTTCTAATTGGTGTCTAGCGATTTCTCTCTCTCTGTCTAAATCGTCAGTTGTAACAACAGATCTATCAATGTAAGATGGATCCATAGCTGCTACGTGCATAGCGATATCTTTAGCTTTAGTTATGTTTGCTTCTGAAGCATCTCCAGCTAACTCAACGATAACTCCTAATTTTCCACCTAAGTGATTGTAAGTAGTTACAAATCCTTCAGTAGTTATTTTTTCAAATCTTCTTAAAGACATATTTTCTCCGATTTTAGCGATTAAATCAGTTATTGTAGTTTCAACTGTTTTACCGTTTAAATCAGCAGCTTTTAAGTCCTCTATAGTTTTGATTTCTGGTCTTAAAGCAATTTCAGTCATAGCAAGACCTAAAGCTTTAAACTCATCATTTTTAGTAACAAAGTCAGTTTCAGAGTTAAACTCTAATACTACTGCTGTTTTGTGATCATCAGATACAGCGTCATAAATTAACCCTTCTGCTGCAGTTCTTCCTGATTTTTTAGCTGCTTTAGCAATTCCTTTTTCTCTTAATAAGTCAATTGCTTTTTCTATATCTCCAGCAGTTTCAGTTAATGCTTTTTTACAATCCATCATTCCTGCTGCAGTTCTATCTCTTAGTTCTTTTACTAATTTTGCTGTAATTTCTGCCATTTTATTTCCTCCTAAAGTTTTTAGAATTATTTTTTTCTATATAGTATAAGGAATTGAGTGCAAGCACTCAATTCCATAAATGTTCAACTATTAATTACTCAGCTGATCCTTCTTCTACAGATGCATCAGTTGCAACTTCAGCGTTTTCTTTACCTTGGTTACCTTCGATTATAGCATTAGCCATAACTGAAGAAATTAATTTTACTGATCTTATAGCGTCATCGTTTGAAGGAATTGGGTAAGTTATTAAATCAGGATCTACATTTGTATCGATCATAGCGAATACAGGGATTCCTAATTTAGCAGCTTCTACTACTGCAAGAGTTTCTTTCTTAACGTCTACTACGAATATAGCAGCAGGAGCTTCTTTCATATCTTTAATTCCAGATAAGTTCTTAGATAATTTTACTAATTCTTTTCTGAAGTTAGCAGCCTCTTTCTTAGTGTAAGCTGTATCTAAAGTTCCATCTTTATCCATTCTCTCTAACTCTTTTAATCTTTCTACTCTAGCTTGGATAGTTTTGTAGTTTGTTAACATTCCACCTAACCATCTGTTGTTTACGTAGAACATTCCTGATCTTTCAGCTTGATCTTTTACAGCTTCTTGAGCTTGCTTTTTAGTTCCTACGAATAATACTTTTCCACCTTTTGCTGCGATTTCTCTCATTACAGCATAAGCTTCCTCTATTTTCTTTAAAGATTTGTGTAAATCGATTACATGAATTCCGTTTCTCTCTGTGAAGATGTATTTAGACATCTTAGGGTTCCATCTTTTAGCTTGGTGTCCAAAGTGAACTCCAGCTTCAAGTAATTGCTTCATTGTTATTACTGCCATTTTTAATTCCTCCTATTTTTTGGTTATTTCTTCCATTGATCTCAAAACTAAACATCCCAAAGGGCACCTTGTTTAGAAATAATCAATGTGCATTTTATTAGCAAATAATTCTATCATTTTTACATGCTTTTGTCAAGGAAAATATAGGCTCCATTCCTACCTGAGTGGTTTTTATCTCTCCTATATGAATGGAATTTTTCATTTGTAAAAGTACAATTTATATCTTTATATATATAATCACTCTTTACTCCTGCATTTATAAATAAGTTATAGTTAAATCTTCCATTATCAAAATACATATTTCCATTTTTTACAAGAAATACATCTTTTAATATTTCTTTAGAATATTTTTCTTTAAATTTTAAATAAAAATCTCTTTGTACTTCATATTTATAAACACTAATACCTATTCCTATTCCTATTCTTAAATTTTCTTTTTTTACATTAAACTCTTTTTCCAAAAGTTCTATAGCTTTTAATCCAATACCTTTATAACTTCCTTCCCAGCCAGAATGAATACAACCAAAGGCTTTCGTCTTTTTATCAAAAAAGAATAAAGGTAAACAATCTGCATATTTTGTAAAAATAACTACATCTTTTTCATTTGTTATAAAACCATCCGTATCATCACTATATAAATCACTATCTTTTCTAATAATTTTTATATTATCAGAGTGTGTTTGATGACCTGAATAAACTTTTCTGTCTTTTATATTTAACTTTTCCAATGCTTCTTCTCTTGAATGATCATCTTGAAAATTTCCCATTTCAACTGTTGTATATATTGCATTTACACCCAACTCTTCAAACTCTTTCAATTGAAAATATCCATCTTTTTCTTTAAACATAAACAACTCCTAATTAATTTCTTTTAACTCTTTTCTAAAAGCTAATGTCTTTTTTATTTTTTCACAAGTTTTTCCAAAATCTTTATAATTTAATGTTTGATCTCCATCAGATAAAGCACACTTTGGATTAGCATGAACCTCTATCATTGCCCCATCTGCTCCTGCTAAAATACACCCTATAGTCACAGGTTCAACCAAACTTCTTTTTCCTGTTCCATGACTAGCATCAATTATTATTGGTAAATGACATTTTTCTTTTAATAGAGCTATTCCATTTATATCAACTGTATTTCTTGTAGCAATTTCAAAAGTTCTTATTCCTCTCTCACAAAGAATAACATTTTTATTACCAAAAGCCACAATATACTCAGCTGCCATTAAAAAATCTCTCAATGTTGCACTCATTCCTCTTTTTAACAGAATTGGCTTATCTGTTTTTCCTAACTCTTTTAACAAACTAAAGTTTTGCATATTTCTAGCTCCAACTTGAAATATATCTGTATATTGTCCCACTATTTCAATCTCTCTAGTATCCATAACCTCTGTTACCATAACTAAATCATATTTATCAGCCGCTTCTCTCATATACTTTAAACCCTCTTCACCTAATCCTTGAAAATCATAGGGAGAAGTTCTTGGTTTATATGCTCCACCTCTTAAATATTCGCATCCATTTTCTTTAATAACTTTTGCAGTTTCAAGTATCATCTCTCTATTTTCAATAGAACATGGTCCTGCCATAATAACCATGTTATCTCCACCTATTTTTCTTCCCTTTACTTCAATAATACTAGGTTCACTTTTAAACTCGCTACTTACAAATTTAAAAGGTTTTCCTATTTTTACAACTTCATCCACTATTGAAAACTTTTTTAAGCTTTCTTTTGTTACACCACCATTTTTACCCATTATTCCTATTTTTTTAACATTGTAATCTGTTGTTTCAATTACTCCATGTCCATTATTTATAATATAGCTTTTTAAGGTTTCTATTTCTTGTGATGTAGCACTGTTTTTTAATATTATATACATACTACCACCCTAATTTTTTTTTATATTATATCATATTTACACTAAAACAGTACTTTTTAAATTCACAATTTAAACATTTTTTCTTATTTTGTGTTCTTTCGGTAAATTTTTGATTTTGAATTTTCTTAATTATCTCATCAAATTTTTTTAAAATATCCTCTACTTCATTATTATTAAAATCAACGTCTATTTTACTTCCATCTTTTACAAAATAAATAACTCCACCTTTTACTTTCTTGTCTGTATTTTTTTGTAATAAACAACAATAAAACTTAATCTGAAATTTATAATCCTCTAAATTTTCTAAGCTTTTTTCCATATCGCCTGTTTTAAAATCTACAACTATTAGCTCTCCTTCTTTCTCTATTACTAAATCTAATTTACCTTCAATAGTGTAATCTTCTTTAAGAATATGTAGTTCTTTTTCAACATATGAAATATTTTTATAAAACTCGAAACCATCTTTTAAATATCTTTTTACTTGCTCAAGTCCTGCTTCAACTATTTTTTCTGGTAATTTTATTCCTTGAGATATTTTTAAATTTTCATAATCATTTAAATAATTTTTTTCTACATCCTCAAGTGAGATCTTCTCTCCATTTAAATACTCTTTATTAATAAATTCTAAACTTTGATGGACTAAATTTCCAAAAAATGTTGATGGAGTTCTAAGTCCTTTAAACTCAAATATTTTATTCATTTTGTACTTAAATGGGCAATTAACATATTTCAAATAATGAGAAGTACAAGAAAATGCATCCATTAATTGAACATCATTAGTCTCAGATATATTTAACTTATCTAAATTTACTTCTTTTGAAATAATGTCTGGTAACATCTCATATACTCTTTTAAAAGCAGGAGATGGAACTTCTCTTTTCCCCTTTGATATTTCCACACAACTTAAAACTAAAAGATCTTTAGCTCTAGAAAATGCAGTATAATAAAGTCTCCAAAAATCAAACTCTTTTATTCTATATTCTGGTTCAAAAGAGTCATTTTTTAAAAATATCTCTTCTATCTCCTCATCTTTATCTCTTTCTTTTTCTGGTGAGCTCTCTAAAGAACCTACAATTACAACTGGAAATTCAAGACCTTTAGACTGATGTATTGTAAGAAAAGATACAGCTCCTTTTGGAGCAAACTCTTTAATATCTTCATATTCATCTACTCCATTTTGCTTTAAAAATTTAAGATGCATTAAAAAGAAATAATCTGTTATTTTTATAATATTTTCCTCTGTTATTTTAGAACTTCTTGAAAGAATGTCTGCTTTTTCAACTATTTTTGAAAATATACCTATATTATATAACTTTCTATTTTCTAAAACTCCTTCAGAATCATTTTTTATAAAACTTTCCATACCTTTTAAAGCTAATACTTCATAAAATAGTTCTAATAACCCATTTTTACCATCTTTTAAATTTTCATACTCAATTTTTAATTTTTCCAATTGATTAAAATAATCTAAATCTTTTCTTATTTTTTTTTCTAAAATATTTAAACAATTTTTATAATAATCAACAATATCTAGTTTATACTCTGTTTTAAAAACTTTATTATCCTCTCTGATTAGTACATATAAAAATATACCTATAATCTCTTTAATTTCATCTCTATAAAAAAAGAGATTAGATCTAGGTGAATACACTCCTATGCCTTTATATTCTAAATAATGAGCTAAGGAAACTATTTTTTTATTCTTTACTGACCTAAATAAAAATGCTACTTGATTATAATCTTTTATTTTTCCTGTATTTTTTAAAAACTTTAAAAATTCTCCTATTCTTTCTTGCCAAGTATTCTCAGATTCTGAAACTGACAGCCTTACTACTTTAGCTTCATCATTATCTTTTTCTTCAGGAACAATTAGATTTTTTTCATGTCTAAACCCATCCCAATAAAGACTATCTATCCAAGCTTTACAAAAAGAAACAATACTTTTTTCTGATCTATAATTAGTTTCAAGTTTTACCACTTTACATTCATTTTGAAACTTACTTTCAAATTGTAATATATTTTTTATTGTAGCTCCTCTAAATCTATATATCCCTTGATCATCATCACCAACTACACATATATTTTTAAATTTATTTCCTATTAAAAAAATTAATTTTTCTTGAATTGTATTTGTATCTTGATACTCATCTATCATAATATAATTTATTTTATTTTGAATATTTTCAAGAGCAATGCTATTTTCTTTTAAAATTCTAAATGCTTCCAATTGAATCATAGAAAAATCAAGCTTATTCTCTTGTAATAACATCTTTTTATATTTTTCAAAAGCTTCTCCCAAAAAAGATATTTTTAAATTAATATTCTCCTTAAGAATAGTTTCTTCAATTCCCTCTTCACTTAACTTATTAAACCACTTTAAAAGAATCTCCCCCTGTTTCCAAGAATTCATATATGAATTTTTTATAAAAAATTCATTATACCCTAAAATTTCTTTAAAATATTTTAATTTAGAAAAAATAAAAAATTTCTGATCTATTGTTTCTAAGACTTTATATCCTTTTTTTAATAAAGAATATTCTATATTTTCATCTATTATCCTTAAACATATAGAATGAATTGTCCCAATATAAAGAGAGTTCATATATATATTTTCATCTTTTAATCTTGAAGTTATCCTTGTAATCAATTCTCTAGCTGCTCTTTCTGTAAAGGTACTTATTAAAATCTTATCGGGAGATATTCCTTTATTTTTAACCATATTCACTACTCTTTCAACTAAAGTTCTTGTTTTTCCAGATCCTGGACCCGCTATAATTAACATTGGCCCATCTATATGTTCTACAGCTTCTTTTTGGCTTTTATTTAACTTCATTTTAACCTCTCTTTTTCAAATATACAAAAAAAGACTTGGATAACCAAGTCTCATCTTCATATGGATATTAAAACTATGCAGTTATTGCTGATACTGGGCAAACACCTTCGCAAGCTCCACAATCAACACATGAATCTCCAATCTCATATTTCCCATTATCATCAGCAGTTATTGCCGATACTGGACAAGTTCCCTCACAAGCTCCACAACCTATACAAGTATCTTTATCTATTACGTGCATTTTAATACCTCCTAATTTATTTTTAATTTATACTAGTAATATATCTAATTTTCTAAAAAAAGTCAAGATATTTTGATTGGAAAAAATACATTTTTTTCTTAAAATTTTGATTATCAAACAGTTTTTCCAAATTATAATTACTTTTATTTAATAATTTATAAATAAAAATTAAAAAAACCATTATAACTAATGGTTTTTTTCATCTATTTATTATACTGATTGCTTATCTGAATATTTTGCGTCTACTCCTCTTAAAGAAGATCCACATGTATTGCAATATGCATCTGTTTCCTCATTTGCTGTTTCACATGTCATACACTCTTTTACCATTTTATTATGATTTTCTGTTTTCCCCATTGATGTACACCCCACTAATCCAATTAAAGCACTAGATAAAACAACCATTCTTAGTATCTTTTTCATAATAATCCTCTCCTTTTTGTTTGATTTATTATTCTGATACATTGTTATTCTCTCTAGAATCTTAATTTCCTTTTATTTTTTTTACAAAAAATAAAAAAAGATTGGCAACTTCCTATCCTCCCAGGGGGCTGCCCCCCAAGTAC
>SAMEA5043656__coassemble_26_pt1 | contig 44797 bp, 46 predicted proteins | sample SAMEA5043656__metabat2_low_PE_002 | metagenome-assembled genome bin SAMEA5043656 (sample SAMEA5043656) | Gadus morhua | reverse complement strand
CTATAACACAACCCAAGAACTTTGTAAATTTTTTATTTTAAAATTGTAAAGATAAAAATAGTTCCTTTTCCCTCTTTAGAAAGAACATCTATTTGCCCTCCACATTTTTCAATTAATTCCTTTACAATAGCAAGTCCAAGGCCTGTTCCAGCTCTATTACTTGTTCTAGCTTTATCTACTCTATAAAATCTTTCAAATATTTTATTCAATTCTTCTAGAGCCATTCCAAGTCCGTTATCTTTTACACCTATTTTATATTTACTTCTTGTTTCTATTATTGATATCTCTATTTCAGGAATTTTATCTCCTTTATAAATTATGGCATTTTCAACTAAGTTTTTTAAAATAGTTAAAACTTTTTCCAAATCAATTTTTATATTTCCATTTTTATCCAAAAGATTAATATTATATGTTATTTTAGCTCCTGAAGTTTTAATTCTTTCATTTAGTAAAATTGCTAGTTCAGCTTTTAATCTCTCTACAGAAACCTTTTCTATTTTTATAATGTTTGATTTCTCTATTTTAGTTATATTTAAAAAATCTATAATTATATTTTCTAATTTATCTATATTATTTTTAATTGTTTTTATAAATTGACTTTTTAATGGTTCTGGAGCATCTTCTAATGCTATAACATATCCTTTTATATTTGTTAACGGTGTTTTTAATTCATGACTAACATTACTTATAAAAGTTTTTTGAACTTCTAAAACTCCTTTTGTTTGAGTAATATCTTTTATAGACAAAAGATATCTTTTGTCTTCTTCTAAATATTTAATACATATATAAAAATATCTTTTTACTCTTGATAAATATAACTCTGTTTTAAAACTTTTTTTATTTTTTAATATTTTTTTTAAAAGCTCTATTATCTCTATATCCTTTATTAATTCTAAATAATTATCCTTATCAATCTCAAATAAATAACTTAATTTTGAATTTTTTATTATTAATTTTAAATTTTCATCAAATAATAACAATGATGAATCTATTGATTCTATTATTTGATTAAGAGTTCTTTTATCTCTATTTAATTTTTCTATATTTTCTAAATTTTTTCTTTGCCACTTTTGAACAATTCTCCAAAAACTTAAAATCCATGGATCTTTTTCAAAGGAAAGAGCACTCCCACTCTCTTTTTCTTTTAAAAAATTTTCAATAACCTCTATTTTTTTATATAGATCTCTTTTTAAAAAATTTTTATAGAAAAAATGAATACTTATATTTAAAAATGTAAAAAATAAAATTTCAACTAACAGTATTATCCTTATAATAGTAATAACTGGACTATAATTTTTAGAAACTCTTATTACTACATTTTCCCCCTCCTTATTTATCCTTTTTACAGCATAATAAGCAGTCGTTTTTTTTGAAATAGTACTTTTCCTTATAAAAAATCCTTGTCCATTGTCTATTGCAACTTGTACCTCTTCTCTTGAACCATGGTTTTCTAACAATGATTCCTTATTAAATCTAGTAGAATCATATACTACATCTCCATTTAAATTAATTATATTAAACCTTATATCTGACCCTTTAAATATTTGCTGATAATCATCTTTTTTATATTCTTTTATTAAGTTAGATATTATAAATACATTCTCTTTTAATGTACTTTTTACTTCAACTTTAGATAAAGAGGATAAGTAACCTATATTAAGGGAAACAAAAAAGATCTCTATTAAAATTATAAATAATAATGTCATTATCTCTTTTCTTCTAATCTGTATCCCACTCCTTTCACTGTTTTTATACATTCAAATAAAAATGGAATTTTTTCTCTTAACTTAGAAATATAAACATCCACTGTTCTATCCCCAGTATAGTAACTACTTCCCCATACTCTATCTAATATTTTTTCTCTCGTAACAACAATATCTTTATTTTTAACTAAAAGTAAAAGAAGGTCATACTCCTTTTTAGATAATTCTACCTCTATACCTTTATTTGTCACTAAGTGTTTATCTTCGTCTATTTCTAAATCTAAAAATCTATTATTTTTCTTTTTTACTTTTTCCTGTTTCCCTAAAAGTTTTTTTCCTCTTAAAAGTAGCTCTCTTGGATCAAATGGTTTTTTCATATAATCATCTGCACCAATTTCAAGTCCATGTAAAACATCCTCTACCTCTGTTTTTGCTGTTAACATAATTATATAAGGTGTTCCATACTCATCTTCCATATCTTTTACTATCTTTGTAAAATTAATACCATCTAAATTTGGAAGCATTAAATCAAGTATTATTAAATCATGCTTCTCTTTCTTTAAATACTTTAAACCCTCTAATCCATCTGAAGCAACAGTTACTTTATATCCCTCTTTAGTAAAATAATAATTTATTAATGCCTGTATTTCCAGATCATCTTCCACTATTAAAACTTTCATTTATAGCTCCTTTTTCCTTTTATTATAGCACAAATAAAAAAAGGTATCATCATTTAAGATACCTTTTTTTATCTACTTTACAGGTACAAAACCTTCAGATTTTACAATCTCTTGTCCTGCTGATGATAATGCATATTTTACTAAACTATTTACTGTTTTATTATCTGTTTCTTTTACATACCAATATATCTCTCTTGCTATTGGATAACTTTTATTTCCTACATTTTTTATAGTCGGAGCTATATTATCTACCGTTAAACTTTTTATCTTATTATCTACATATCCCATTCCTATATACCCAATAGCATTTTTATTGCTTAATACCTCTTGCTTAATAGCTTCATTTGATGGCATATATAATACACCTTTTCCATATTCTGCTGTTTTCATTGTATTCTTATCTCTAACAATATGATCTTTAAAAAACTCATGAGTTCCTGAAGATGAATCTCTTGATAAAACAATAATTTGTCCATCTTCTCCACCTAACTCTTTCCAGTTAGTTATTTCACCTCTAAAAATTTTACCTAAAGTTTCATGAGATAAATTTGACAGTTTATTATTCTTATTTACAATTACTGTTATTCCATCAAAACCAATTACTACCTCATTTAATTTTTCTCCTCTTTTTTTAGCCTCTTGAATCTCTTTTTCTTTAATATTTCTAGAAGCCATTCCTATATCTGCTGTTCCATTTATTAATGATGAAATTCCTACTCCTGATCCTCCACCTGTTACTGCTATTCTAGCATTTGAATGATTTACCATATATTCTTCTACTATATATTGCGATGCATTTACTATTGTATCTGATCCTTTAACTTGAATTATTCTTGAAGCAAATGACATTGTTGACAATCCTAACATACCTATTAAACTTAATAATATAAATTTTTTCATTTATTCCTCCCCTTATTTTTATTTTCTAAAACAAGTATAACCTATTCTTGTTAATTTCATTTTAAACAAATGTAAAAGAGGTGTTAATTTTATTTTACCTATAATTTACACTCTTTTAATCTTACTTTAACAACTTTAAGTTATTATATCTATAGAAGATTTTAGGAGGGTTATATGTTAAAAATTAGACACTTAAAAGATATCTTTATGAAAAGGTTACTTTCATCTATAGGTATCTTTAATATTATAATTGTTATTCTTATATTTTTATTTATTTTAACAAACAGTTTATCTTTCTTTAAAGAGTATCCTGTTTCAAAATTTCTTTTTAGTAGTGAGTGGATATCTTTATCTGGTAAATATGGAATACTACCTCTTCTTGTAGGTTCTTTCTGGGTTACCCTTGTAGCACTTGGAATATCTGTTCCTGTTGGAATCATAACTACAATTTATCTATCAGAATATGCTAGTAAAAAAAGAAAGAAATTCTTTAAAATTATTATTGAAACTATGTCTGCTCTCCCATCAGTTGTTCTTGGGTACTTAGGACTTTATCTACTTTCAAATTTTATTAAAGATATCTTTAATTTAAATAGTGGATTAAACGCTTTAACTGGTGGAATTATGCTTTCTTTCATGGCTATTCCAACAATTGTAAGTTTATCTGATGATGCTTTAAATGCTCTTGATTCATCTTATAGAGAAGCTTCTTTATCTTTAGGAGCAAATAAACTTGAAACTATCTTTAAAATTCTACTTCCTGCTGCTTTTCCTGGAATATTTGCTGGAATTATGCTTGGATTTGGAAGAATAATTGGAGAAACTATGACAGTTTTAATGATTACTGGTAACTCTCCTATTATGGCAACTTCGCCCTTATCATCAGTTAGAACTTTAACAGCTACTATAGCTTCTGAAATGGGAGAGGTTGTTCAAGGAAGTCAACATTATCATGCTCTATTTGCAATAGCTTTAGTTCTTTTTATAATAAGTTTTATTACTAATAGTATTGCTGATAAATATATTAGAAAATCTAGAAAGATTATGAATAAATAGGAGGATTATTTTGAGTATTTTAAAAGGAAAAAGTGGAAAAACAATAGAATTATTGATAAAAAGTATTGGAATACTGTCTACAGTTCCTATCTTTATAATTCTTGCATATATTATATGGAAAGGAGTTCCTGCTATTAGTTGGAATTTTTTAACAGAGATACCTAGAAGAGGTATGAGAGCTGGTGGAATTTTCCCTGCTATTATTGGAACTCTTTATTTAACTCTTGGAACAATCTTAGTTTCTGTTCCTTTTGGTGTTTTTACAGGCGTTTATTTAGTTGAATATGCAAAAGATAACTTTATTACTAGAATTATTAATCTTACAATAGTTAACCTCGCTGGAATACCTAGTATCATATACGGACTATTTGGAATGTCACTATTTGTTATGTATTTCAAACTTGGAGTTTCAATTTTATCTGGTTCTTTAACTCTTGGAATTATGTGTCTCCCAGTTATTATTACAGCTACAAGAGAAGCTCTTCTTGCTGTTCCTAATAGTTTAAGAGAGGCCTCTTTAGCTCTTGGAGCAACAAAGTGGGAAACAATTTCTAAAATTATTTTACCCGCTGCTCTTCCTGGAATATCAACAGGAATAATTTTAAGTATATCTAGAGCTGCTGGAGAAACAGCACCAATTTTATTTACTGCTGCTGCATTCTACTTACCATTTTTACCACAATCAATATTTGATCAAGTAATGGCTCTACCTTATCACCTTTATGTAATATCTACACAAGTTCCTAATATGCCAGAATCAAATATGAACGGAACACTATTTGTACTAGTTTTTATAACAATTGGTTTCAATTTAATTGGAGCTTTTATTAGAAATAAATTTGAAAAATAAAATGGAGGATTATTAATGAATAAAGATGTTAGAATTGCTGTTAAAGATTTTAATTTTTACTACGGAAACTTTAAAGCCTTAAAAAATATAAATATGAATATAATGAAAAATAAAGTAACTGCACTTATAGGTCCTTCTGGATGTGGAAAGTCTACATTTTTAAGATCAATTAACAGAATGAATGATCTTATTGATGATATTAAATATGAAGGAGAAATACTTTTAGATAAGGAAAATATCTTTGATTCTAAATTTGATATAGTTGATCTTAGAAAAAAAGTTGGAATGGTTTTTCAAAAACCAAATCCTTTTCCTAAAACAATATATGAAAATCTTGTCTATGCACCTAAACTTCATGGGGAAAAAGATAAAGCTAAATTAGATGAAATAGTTGAAAATTCTTTAAAAGAAGTCGCTCTTTGGGACGAGGTTAAAGATAAACTTCATCAATCTGCTCTTGGGTTATCTGGTGGACAGCAACAAAGACTTTGTATAGCTAGAGCTATCTCTGTAAATCCTGAAATACTTTTAATGGATGAACCAACTTCAGCCCTTGATCCTATTTCTACATCAAAAATTGAGGATTTAATAATTAAACTAGCAAAAGATTACAGTATTGTCATTGTCACTCATAATATGCAACAAGCTTCTAGAATCTCTGATTACACTGGTTTCTTTTATCAAGGAGTCTTAGAAGAGTTTGATAAAACTTCTACTATCTTTACTACACCAAAGGTAAAGAAAACTGAAGATTATATTACAGGAAAATTTGGATAAAAGGGAGAGAAGTATGAAAAATTTAAATGAATCTTTAAAATCTTTAGATGAACACTACTTAGAAACTTTAAAATATATAAGTAGAAATTTTGAAATTAATTTAGAAATGTTAAGAACAAAAAGATTTAGTTCAACTCTATATGGAGAATCTAAAACTATTGAAGATTTAATAAACGCCTTCGAGGTTAAAATAAAAGAGGATGCTATTGTTACTATTGCAAGATTCCAACCAGCTGCTAAAAATTTAAGAAGACTTGTTATGTTAATTAATAGTGTCCGTGTTCTTGAAAGAATGGGTGATCTTTTAAAAGCTAATCTTTCTCTTATAAAAGATGTTGAAAAAAAATCACCACATCTTATTGAAGCAACATACTCTATTGTTTTACCTGTTGCTTCAAAGATTCAATCACTTTTCCAAATGTATATTGGAGCTTTCATTAATAAAGATATCAACTTACTTTATGATATAATATCTTTAGAAGAAGAAATCGATGAAATAGTTGATGAAAATAACGAGTTTTTCTTAAGTAAAATGAAAGAATCTCCTGACAATATTTTAGGCGGATCTATCTTAATGCTTCTTGATAAAAAATTTGAGAGACTTTCTGATCATATTATCCACCTTGTAACTGATCTTATTTATATTTTAAATGGAGAAAATTTAAGAAAAGTTGAACTTGAAAGCACAAAAAAATGACAGAAATTCTGTCATTTTTAATTTTCTCTATATCCAATATATTCTGCTAATAATATAAAATTTTCTATTTTTTCTTTATCAAAAATATTTAATACTTCTTTAGCTTGGTCTATTGTTGATTTTAATATTTTTTTACTCTCTTCCATTCCAAATAAACTTGGATATGTTGTTTTTTCTAACTCAACATCACTTCCAACAGGCTTCCCTATCTTTTCAAAATCACCTTCTATATCTAGAATATCATCTTTAATTTGAAAAGCAAGACCAATAAGCTCAGCATATTTTGACAGTGCTTTAAACTCATCTTGTGATGATTCACAAATAATAGTTCCAATTTCCACAGGCAATTTTATTAACTTACCAGTTTTATTTGTATGAATATATTTTAAAGTATCAAAAGAAACAAGTTTCTTTTCACTTTCAATATCTATCATTTGTCCACCAATCATTCCATTTACTCCAGAATATCTTGATATTTTCCCAATAATTTTTACAAGTTTATCTGAAGAAACATCTTTAGTTTCATCAGTTACAATGGAAAAAGAGTGTGTTAACAACGCATCTCCTATTAAAATAGCTTCTGCTTCTCCAAATTTCTTATGAGTTGTTAATTTTCCTCTTCTATACTCGTCATTATCTAAAGCTGGTAAATCATCATGTACCAATGAATAAGAATGAATAAGCTCTATCGCCACTGCAGTTGGAAGACCTAATTCTAAACTTTTACCATATAACTCTAATATCATTAGTAATAAAATTGGTCTTAATCTTTTTCCTCCATTTAATACTGAGTACTTCATTCCCTCTGCAATAACTGTGGGGTACTCTAACTTATTTAAATATATCTCTATATTTTTATCTATAAGTTCTCTTTTCTCCCTTAAGTAACTTTTAAGCATTCTTCTCCTCCTCTAGTATAACATTGTTGTTTTCACTACTAACCTTAATAATCTTTCCTTTAGCTTTATTTAAAATATCTGAAGATTTTTTTAATAACTTCATAGCTTTCTCATACTCTTTTATAGAATTCTCTAAAGTTAACTCTCCACTTTCAAGCTTTTCTAGTATCATATCAACTTCATTGACATTATATTCAAAACTATCTTTTTTCATGAAAACCTCCATTTCCTATCTTGTATAGAATGTAACTACTTTTTTACCATATTTTCTTTCATCAGTTTTTCTAAATTCTCCAACTTCATCAGCCATATCTTCAAATAAGTGATGCTCACATATTATAAGTCCATTTTCTGCTAATAAATTTGCCTTAGATATTGATCTCATTACTCTTGCACAAACCTCTTCTTTATAAGGAGGGTCCATAAATATAATGTCAAACTTTTCACCTTTTCTACCAAGAATTTCAACAGCTCTTAAAACTTCATTTTTATAAGCTCTTGATTTCCCATCATATCCTAAATTGTTAATATTTTTTATAATATACTTAAGAGCATCTTGATCTTTTTCTATCATAACAGCTCTTTTAGCTCCTCTACTTAAAGCTTCTAAAGCTATATTCCCTGTTCCACTGAATAAGTCTAAAAATCTACATTCAGGTATATATGGAGCTATTATTGAAAATAATGATTCCTTTATACTATCTTGTGTAGGTCTTGTATCAGTTCCTTTTCTACACTCTATTCTTTTACCTTTTGCTTCTCCTGCTATAATTCTCATAATTCCACCTCACTTTAATAGATGAACATCGCATCTCCAAAACTAAAGAAATGATATTCCATATCAACACCCTCTTTATAAACATCAAGCATAAACTCTCTACTAGAAAGAGCTGATACTAACATTAAAAGAGTTGATTTTGGTAAATGGAAATTAGTTATTAATCCATCTATTACCTTAAATTTATATCCTGGATATATAAATATCTCTGTTGAACCACTTTGAGCAATTAGCTCTCCATTATCATCTAGTGACGATTCAAGAGCTCTTACTGTTGTTGTTCCAACTGCTATTATTCTTCTGTTTTCAGCTTTCGCTTTTCTTATTCTATCCACTGTTTCTTTTGGAATTTCAAAAGATTCTTCATGCATTTTATGATCAAGGACATCTTCAGTTTGAACTGGTCTAAATGTTCCTAGTCCAACTTCTAAAAATACATCTAATATTTCAACACCCTTATCTTTTATTCTTTCTAAAAGTTCCTCTGTAAAGTGTAACCCTGCTGTTGGTGCTGCTACAGATTCTCCTTTTATTGCATAAACAGTTTGATATCTATCTTTCTTTTCTAAAGCTTCTACTATATATGGAGGTAATGGCATTTTCCCAAGCTTATCTAAAACTTCTTCAAAAGCACCTTCATAAGTAAATTTTAAAACTCTATTTCCATCATCTTTTATCTCTAAAAGTTCAGCTGTTAATTCTTGATTATCTCCAATATGAAGTACTTGACCAACTTTTAATTTTTTAGCTGGTTTTAAAAGACACTCCCAAGTATCAAGTGCCACTCTTTTAATTAAAAGAATTTCTAATACTCCACCTGTATCTTTTTTCCCAAAAAGTCTTGCTGGAATAACTTTAGTTGAGTTTCTTACTAAAACATCCCCTTTTTTTAAATAATCAATTATATTGTAGAAAATTTTATGCTCTACTGTTTTTTCATCTTTATTTACCACCATTAATTTAGAGTGATCTCTTGGTTCTCTTGGTTTTTGTCCAATTAATTCCTCTGGAAGATGATAATCATAATCTGCTAACTTAGTTGACACTACTTTCACCACTCTTTCTGCCTATTACAACTCTTTCTATTCCACCATAATCTTTTACTATGGCTATTATATCAAATTTGCTTTTTTCCATTAATTTACTCACTGTTTCTGCTTGATTATATCCAACTTCAAAAGCTAAATAACCATCTACTTTTAAATAGTCACTAGCTTCTTTTGATATCTTTTCGTAAAAAAAGTATCCATTCCCTTTATCTGTTAAAGCTCCTAAAGGTTCATGTAATTTCACTTCAGGCATTAACTCTTCATATTCACTTTGAGGTATATATGGTGGATTAGATATAATCATGTCAAAATCTTTATCTTTTATATTTGAAAATATATCAGATTTAATAAATTTTAAATTTTCTTCAACCTTATTTAAACTTCTATTTATTTTAGCAACTTCTAAAGCATCTAAACTAATATCTGCTCCTAACACAGAACTTGTTGGAATCTCTTTAGCCACTGTTATAGATATAGCACCACTTCCTGTTCCTATATCTAAAACCTTTGGATTTTCAATCTCTTGCAATATAAATTTACACTGCTCAACTAAAATCTCTGTATCTGCTCTTGGAATTAAAACTCTACTATCAACTTTAAATGGATATCCATAAAATTCCCATTCGCCTAAAATATATTGAAGAGGCTTTTTATCTTTTGCTCTCTCATGTAATAGTTTTTTTATTTCATCCTTTTCCTTTAAAGTAATCTCTCTTTTTAAATTCATTGATAAAATATTTCTTCTTACTTTTAATACATGAGCAAATATATATTCTGCATCTAATTTACTATCAATAACACTATTATTCTTTAAATATTCAATACATTTTAGTAATAACTCTTGATTTTCTTTTTCAAAAGTTTTCTGAGATTTTTTTTCTTCAACCTCGTTCTTAGACAATTCATCAAAAAGAACTCTTTTTCTAGCCATAGCTTTTAGATACTCTTTAATTTTATCTTTTTGCTCCAACGTTAAATCCATATCAAAATATGCATAAAGTGTTATTCTATCTAATTTTAAAACATAAGATATAACTTTTTCACTTTCTAAACGGGGTTTTGAAAAGGAGTATTTTTTCAAATACTCCTCTGAAAACTTCAATATATCTAGTAATTTCATAAATTACTCCGCTGAACTTGAAAGCATCTCTGCTTGAGCAAAAGTTGTTAGAGCATCTATCATATTATCTATATCTCCATCTAAAAATGCTTCTAGTTGGTGAGCTGTATATTTGATTCTATGATCTGTTATTCTTCCTTGAGGATAGTTATATGTTCTTATTTTTTCTGATCTATCTCCTGATCCAACTTGAAGTCTTCTTTCACTTTCAACAGCAGTTCTTTGTTTTTCTAGCTCCATCTCATATAGTTTTGAAGTTAAATGTTTCATAGCCTTATCTCTGTTTTTTAACTGAGATCTCTCATCTTGACACTGAACAACTACTCCAGTTGGTAAGTGAGTAATTCTAACTGCAGAGTCAGTCATGTTAACGTGCTGACCTCCAGCTCCTCCAGCTCTATATGTATCTATTTTTAGATCTTTTGTATCTATTTTTACACCTTGAACTTCATCAACCTCTGGTAAAACTGCTACTGTTGCTGTTGATGTATGAATTCTTCCTGATGATTCAGTTTCAGGAACTCTTTGTACTCTATGTACTCCTGACTCAAATTTAAGTCTTGAATAAGCACCCTGACCATTAATAGAGAATACTGCTTCCTTTATTCCTCCTACTCCAATCTCTTGCTTTTCAATTAACTCTACTTTCCATTTATGTCTCTCTGCATATCTGTTATACATTCTAAATAAATTTCCAGCAAATAGAGCAGCTTCGTCTCCACCAGCTCCTCCTCTAATTTCTATGATAACATTTCTATCATCATTAGGGTCTTTTGGTAAAAGTAAAACTTTCATCTCTTGCTCAATATTAGGAATTATTTCCTCTATCTCTTGCTTCTCTTCTAACATCATTTCTTTCATATCATGATCTTTTTCACTTTTTATATTTTCTTTTATAAAATCTAAATCCTCTTGATATCTTTTATACTCTTTGTACTTCTCAACAATTGGTGTTATATCATTTAAAGCTTTATTACATTCCATCATTTTTTTAGGACTTGCTAAAACTTCTGGAGAACCTAACGCTTCTGATAGTTCGTTAAACCTTACTACTACTTCTTCTAATTTAGTAAACAATATCTTCACTCCTTTTTTTATCTATACTTTAACTTATAAAGTATACCATAATTACTTTTAAATTAAAATAAAAAATCTCCTTTAAAATATATAAGGAGACTCATATTTTATTTAACTCTCTTTGTTTTTTCTAATTCTTTCAACTGATCTTTCCCTAGCATTTAGGTATTGTTCTGTTGTTATATACTTCTGTACTTCCACTTGATATTTTAATCTATCTTTTATTATTTCTGTATCAATAACTCCAATTTGTTCGACCAGCTTATTTAACTCACCTATATTTTTTTCAGTTCCTTCTAAAATATACTTATTCATTTCAATTTCTAAAGATTTTTTATCTAAAGTTTTTAATTTATACTGAGTGCTTGCTTCTTTTATTATCTCTTTAGCCTTATTTAAATTCTCTTGAGTTACTCCCACTGCTTTAAAATCTTCATCTTTAACTATTCCTATCCCACCAGCTGCTAACATAGGTACTGTTAAAATAAAAATTAATAGACCTATTACTATTTTCCTCATATTTTCCTCCGCTAAATTTGTAAATCTGAAACAAACAGATTCTCTGAATTAAAATCTTTTTTATTTATTTTAATTGCGTCACTTTGAAATAGATCATCAATTTTAAATCCAGAATCATTCTTTTCAATCTTATTTAAAATTACATCCTTTGATTCCAATGCAACTAAATTTGATGTTACAGGAGTTATATTATTCTTTACTAAATCATAAGAAGTTCCTGTGAAAACTCCCACAACAAATAACGAAAGAGAAACAACAGACATTTTTTTTCCTTTCCTTTTTTCCTCTTCTAAAAGAGTTTTATAAACATTTGCTCTTATTTTTTCCTTTGGAGAAACCACTTTAGACTACACCTCCCATATCTTTAATAGCTTTATAATAAATTGTTTTTACTGTGGATATATTCATATCTTTCATATTTGAAATCTCTCTTAACTTATATCCATAAATATCTTTTAAAACAACAATCTCACGTTCTTGAAACTCAAGCTGTTTCAATTTTTCTTCTAATAGAATAGAAACATTAAAATCTTCATTGCTTTCCACATTTAAAATTTCATCATTTAATTCTAAATTTAACTTTTTCTTTCTAAAAAAGTCATATGTTTTATTTATTGCAATTCTATATATCCATGTATAAATATTACTTTCTTTTCTAAAGTTCTTTAAATTCTTATAGACACTAATAAAAACTTCTTGAGCTACATCTTCGGCATCTTCGGCATTTTTTACTGTCGATAGTATTTTATAATAAACTCTATCAAAATACTCGTTATATATTTCATCAAAATCCATTTAAATACCTCATCATTTTAGCTTTATAATTTTAGACTACAAAAATAAATAAAAAGTTTTAATTTAAATCTTCTTCGATCATATTTTTAAGTTCTCTAAGAATATCTTTCTCATCTACTTTTTTTACAATTTCTCCTTTTTTAAAGAGTACTCCAACGCCTTTTCCACCAGCTACACCATAATCTGCTTCTTTTGCTTCTCCTGGTCCATTTACAACACAACCCATTACAGCTATTTTAACTTTTTTTCCATAATTTTCAAATTCTTCTTCAACTTTATGAGCAAGTCCTATTAAATCTATCTCTGTTCTCCCACATGTTGGACAAGATATTATCTCTACTCCCTCCTCTCTAAGTCCTAATACCTTTAAGATCTCCTTTGCAACTTTTATCTCTTCAACTGGATCTTCTGTTAATGATACTCTTATTGTATCTCCTATTCCATCAACTAAAAGTGAACCTATTCCTATAGCTGACTTTACTGTTCCTTGAAATGCTGTTCCTGCCTCTGTAACTCCAAGATGTAATGGATAATCACATATTTTAGATAATTTTCTATAGGCCTCTATCATCATTTTTACATTACTTGATTTTAAAGAAACTACAATATTTTTAAAATCATATTTTTCTAGCAATTGAATATGATATTTTGCACTTTCTACCATTCCATCTGCTGTTGGTTTCCCATATTTTTCTAAGATGCTTTTTTCTATTGATCCTGAATTTACACCTATTCTTATTGGAATATTCAACTTTTTAGCTTTTAATACTACCTCTTTAACTTTTTCATCATCACCTATATTCCCTGGATTTATTCTTAATTTATCTATTCCATTTTCCATTGCCATAAGTGCTAATTTATAGTCAAAATGAATATCTGCAACTAAAGGAATTGATATATTCTCTTTTATCTCTTTTATACTTTCTGCTGCTTCCTTTGAGTTAACTGTCACTCTTACCATTTCACATCCAGCTTTTTCTAGCTTTTTAATTTGCTCTATTGTTTTTTTAGCATCATTTGTAGGAGTATTTGTCATAGATTGAATTACAACATTATTTTCTCCTCCCATTAAAACATCTCCTATTTTTACTACTCTTGACATTCTCATAAATCCTCCTAAGCATATAATTTGTAAAAATAGCCCTAGAAATCTAGGGCTATCTTACAAATTTCATTGGATTTGATGGTTTCCCATATCTCCTAATTTCAAAGTGTAAATGTGGTCCAGTTACTCTTCCAGACATTCCTGATATAGCAATAACTTGTTTTACTTTTACTCTTTGTCCTTTCCTTACTTTTATCTTACTTAAATGAGCATATCTAGTTTCGTATCCACTATTATGCTTTACTATTATTATCTTCCCATAACCGTGCATGTATCCTGCATATGTAACTACTCCTGTTCTCGAAGCTTCTACAGGTATAAAATGAGCTCTTAAGTCAACTCCTGCATGATATATGTATCTTTTTAACACTGGATGAAATCTCTTTCCAAATGGACTTGTTACTCCAGCATATTTTATTGGCATAATAAATAATTTACTCGGTTTATTATTTCCTCTTTGCTCTAATCTCTTTAGTGTTTCTTCACTTGGATTACGAATAAATAACTCTTCTCCAATTCTAATATTATCACTTTTTAAAGAATTATACTCTCTTAAAGCATCAATATCAACTTTGTAATCTAGAGCTATTTTAAATAAAGAATCTCCTCTTTTAACTCTATAAAAAACACCATTTCCTTTTACTACATTTATCTCTTGTCCTATTTTTAAACTTTTAGATAAATTTGGATTATTTGCTTTCATAATCCCTAAAGAAACTCCATTTGCAGTAGCTATTGATCCCAATGTATCTCCACTTGTTACAATATATTTCTCTACTTTAGGAATAACATATGATGTTTCTAAATTTATCTCTTTTTCTGAAGGTGTTGGAGCTGTTTCTCCTATTTTATACTCTCTCTCAATAGTATAAAAGTTATTATCAACTAAGGCTAATCCCCCTCCATCTTCTACGGTTCCCTTTTCAGAATAATATTCTGTAAATTTTGATAAATCTACAACTTCACTTTTATATGGTTTATACACAACTACTAACATTGTTATAAAAGCTATTATTATGATTAAAAACCTTTTTATTATCTCTTTCACTATTTCCCCCTTACATAAGAGTTTTCATACATTTCTATAAGTTTATCATTACTCTCTGTGGATGAAATAGTATCTATTAATTTCTTTGTTCCTGTTGCTTTATCAAAAGAACATAAATATCTTCTAATTTTCCATATTGATTCTAATTTCTTTTTACTTATTAATAACTCTTCTTTTCTTGTTCCAGATTTTTGAATATCTATTGCTGGATATATTCTTAATTCTGATAAATTTCTATCTAGATGAATGTCTAGGTTACCAGTTCCTTTAAACTCTTCATATATTACATCATCCATTTTACTACCTGTTTCAACTAAGGCAGTAGCTATTATTGTTAAACTTCCACCATTTCTAATATTTCTAGCTGAACCAAAGAATTTTTTAGGATAATAAAGTGCCGTTGGATCAATTCCTCCTGATATTAACTTTCCACTTGATGGAATTACTATATTGTATGCTCTTGCTAGTCTTGTTAGTGAATCCATCAATATAACTACATTTTCTCCATTTTCTATTTTTCTCTTAGCTCTTTCTAAAAGTGTCTCTGTTACTTTTATATGATTTCTAGGATCATCATCAAATGTTGAAGCGTATACTTGAGCCCCTTTTACAGTTTCCTTTATATCTGTAACCTCTTCTGGTCTTTCATCTATTAAAAGTATCCAAACCTCTACATCTTTATTATTTTCAATAATAGAGTTTGCTAAGCTACTGATTAGAACAGTTTTTCCTGCTTTAGGCGGAGCTATTATAAGTCCTCTTTGACCTTTTCCAATTGGAGCTATTAATTCTACTATCCTTCCAGAAATATTTTTAGTATCTGAACCTAATTTTATAATTTCTGTTGGATATGCTGGAATTAATTCATCAAAAGGAATCCTTTCCTCTGCTTCTTTAATGCTTCCACTATTTATTAAAAGCACCTTACGCAATCCATAATTTTTTTCCTCTTGAACAGCTCCTCTTACTTCTCCTACTACAAAATCCTCTGTTCTTAATTTAAATTTTCTTATTTGAGATGCTGAAACATATACATCTTTTTCTACATTTGTATTTCTTAAAAAACCATATCCATCAGCCATAACATCTAAATTTCCCCAAGCTAAAAGAAGGTCTTCTTTTTTTTCCATATCTTTTTCTATAAGTTCAACTAATTCTTGTTTTTTTATTCTTGCTGGACATTCTATTTCCATCTGTCTTGCAATCTCTTGTAATTCCTTCAATAAAAAATTTTCTAACCTTTCCATTTTACCTCCAGTTTATTACTGGCCAACTATTTCACCATATAACGACCATGTTTTGCACTCATTTATCTTAATATCAACAAATGTTCCTTCTAAATCCTTATCTCCTTCAAATAAAACTATTTTATTTGTTGAAGTTCTACCAGTTAATACATCATCATTTTTCTTGCTAGGACCTTCAACTAAAACTTTTTCTATATTTCCTTCATATTTTAAACTTGATTCTTTTGATTTTTTATTTTGTAACTCAATAAGTCTATATATTCTTTCTTTTTTTATTTTTTCATCTATTTGCCCATCCATTGTAGCTGCAACTGTTCCTTTTCTTATTGAATACATAAACATATATGCTGATTCAAATCCAATTTTTTCTACAACTTTTAATGTTTCTAAGAAATCCTCTTCTGTTTCTCCTGGGAATCCAACAATTATATCTGCTGTTAATGCTACTCCTGGAACTCTAACTTTTATTTTTTCTGCTAAAGCAATATACTCATCTTGTGTATATTTTCTATTCATAGCCTTTAATATTCTAGTTGATCCTGATTGTAATGGTAAATGAATAGCTTTAGCTATTTTCTCCTCTTTTGCTATTACATCTATTACATCATCTGCAAAATCTTTTGGATGTGGAGATATAAATCTAACTATAAACTCTCCGTCTATTTTACAAATTTCTGTTAATAATTTTGCAAAGTTATCATCTGTATCTAAATCGTTTCCATAAGAGTTTACATTTTGTCCAAGTAACATTATTTCTTTATAACCTTTTTCAACAAAAACTCTAACTTCGTCAACTATCTGAAGTAATGGAACTGATCTTTCTCTTCCTCTTACATATGGTACTATACAATAAGTACAGAAATTATTGCATCCATAACCAATTGGAATTGATGCTACTTTTTTAGAATCAAAATCTGCATCTAATCTTGGAGGTAACTCATCTTCATCCCCCACATAAATTACATGTTTTAAATCTCCTGTTTCAATTTTTTCTATAGCTGATGGTATCTTTCCAATATTTTGATTTCCCATTACTATATCAATCATAGGGAATTTTTTAGCCAGCGCATCTCCTTGTTCTTGAGCAAAGCAACCTGTTACACCAATTATTGTTCCTCTCTCCTCTTTAATCCACTTTAACTCACCAAGTTTTCCATAAATTTGAGTAGCTGCTCCCTCTCTAACAGTACATGTATTTAAAAATACTGCATCTGCTTCTGATATATCATCTGTTATATTATATCCCATATTTTGTAATATCTTTTTAATTTTTGCACTTTCGTTGACATTCATCTGACAACCGTACGTAATTACTGCTGCGTTTTTCAAATTTCTTTCCTCCAAAATCATACATTTTTTCAAATTTCTTACTCTAAAATTATATCATGTTGACACAATTTTTATCAATAATTCTTTAAGTTTCTATTATTTAAATATATCCTTTGCTTCTAAATACCATAGTAATAAATCAATATTATCCATAGAAATATTAACTTCTTTACAATACTCTCTAAGTTTACCTTCTATTTCTTTATATAACTTAGGTGTTATAGTTTTAGGAATTTCATCTATTATTTCTAAAGCTAATAAATTTTTTAAAATATGTCTATCTAAAATTGCTAAATCTTCTCCAAATCCAACATTTCTTAAAAAATGACTAGCTTCTTTAAAAGCCATTCCTCTTATATTTTTCACTATCCACTCTCTCATTTCAAAAGGTGTTTCAAATGTTAGAAAGAAGTCTTTTGTAATAAAGTTCCCTTCTTCATCTGTCATTTGATCTCTTAAAAGGCAAAGATTTTTAGCTTTAGTATTATTAAAACGAACAATATTTAAATAAGGAACAATCTCCTCTTCACTTCCATTAAATAGTGCTCCACTATCTCTTAACTCACTAATCGCCTTCCAAGCATTTCTAGCTTTTGATTGAGGTGTTAATATACAAAAAGCTAATTCACAAAAGATATCTTTATTAGAACCATTTTCCCAAGTTTCTCTAAACTCTTCTAATCTTTTTTCTATATCTTTTTGAACACTTTTATATATTTTTTCAACTTCATAAAAATAAATATTTTTCATAATATCCTCCTTAAAAAAGCATTCTTTTACATATAGTTTTAATTTTACCATAATTTTTTTTATAAAAATAGGATAAAACAAAATACCCATGTAAATGTTTTATCCTATGTTAATTTTAACTACATATTAAAGTAATATCCGTATTCTTTAAAAAGATGAGATACCTCTGCCATATTTTCATTTTTAACAATTATATGAAGATCTTCTCCCTTTAAAATTAAAGGTTTAAATCTTTTATCTTTTGTTATTGCTGAGATAAGCTCTTTGTCATTTTTTAATTTTAATACTTTAAAATCTGGTATATGTGTTATCACCTCAGTTCTTTCTAATAACTTATTAAAGAAAATTATCCAGTTTTCTGGTAAATCATTAGTTATTTTTTCTTTAAACTCTTGAATTTTCTCTTGAATTTCAATTGAATTTTCAAGTCCTTTTGTCATAGATTCTTCTGAAACCTTAAATTTATTTGGAGCTATTTTTATCCCTAATTTTTCAAGTGACATTATTCTAAGGGGACTCTCTCCTAAAATAGTCACTATTAATCTTTCATCATCTAAAATTACTTTTCCTTCATCTTCTATAATTTTAAAATCATATGTTTTTATTTTTCCAAATATATATTTTCCAAGTTCTGTAAATTTAACATATTTTATTCCATCATACTTACTTAAATATCCATTCTTTAAATATAGAGAGTTTGCTGATGATGGTTTTTCATAACAAATTTCTAAAACTCCTAAAGAAGCTAATATAAAGAATACTGATTTTATAAATGGTTCAACAACATATGCTAAATATTTATCATATCCAACAATCTTAGTTCTTTCATAATTTGCTTCATTTATATATAAATTTGTATATGCTGATTCTAAATCAATTATCTCTATAAATTCATCTCTAAATAAAATACTTTTTACAATATTATCAATTGATACAAAATCATTTTCTGGGAACTCATTTATTATCATTTTTATTGTAGCTAATCCTCTTTTTATTTCATCATTTGATTTTGCTACATTTTTAATTCCTTTTAAATAGTTTAAATATAAACTAATGTAAGTATTATCTTCACTTTTTATAATTTCACCATCTAAGAACCCATTAACAATATCTTTTAAATTACTAGCTCTTATATAGTCATCATTTAAATATTCACTTTTAAATAAAAATAAAAACAATCCCATAGTTTCTGTTTTTAAAAACTCTAAATCTTTTATTCCTTCATAATACTCATCTATATTACAATATTTTTTCATATTATTTTTAGATTCTTTTAATAACTTTCCACTACTTGAAAGTTGCATTTTTTCATCCTTATAAAAAGAATAATACTTTCTTAAATTTTCTTGAATTTTTTCTTCATTATTTCCTTTAAATTCACAAGATTCAGGAGTTGTTTTATATATGAAATATTCTTTGGGCTTTGGCATAAATTTTCTCATAACTCTTACAATATCATTATTTAAAGTTAAGTATTCACCTTTTTTATTATCCCCTACAACTGTAAAGAATAAATATTCATCTTTTAATTCTGATTTTATATTATAGCTATCATCTTCTTTAAAGTAAATATCTCTTTCTTGAATCTTAAATTTACCTTTCCAAGCTATCTCTTCAAATACTTCTTTTACATTTTTATCAAAAGAATTAAAAACACTTGCAAATATCTCTGCTTTAGAATACATTTGTTCCATTAACTCTAAAAATGTTGCTTTGTTTGTTGTTGATGATATCAAAGAAATTTCAAATAATCCTAAATTACTTCCAATATATCCTTCTGCTATCCAATCTAAAAAATATTTCTTAAAAATTTTAAATAGAACTTCTTTTGAATAGCTATCATTTAATGCTTTTCTAAATCTATCTTTACTTATTGCCATATCATCTCCTATTCTCCCAGAATAAATTCAATATCTTTTTCTGTTAAAGTTTTAAGAGTTGCCCCTTCATCTGATATTAAATTATCTAAAAGTTGACTCTTACTCTCTTGTAACTTTAATATTTTTTCCTCTATTGTATCTTTTAATATTAATTTATATGAAAAAACTGTTCTGTCTTGTCCTAATCTATATGCTCTGTCTACAGCTTGATTTTCAACTGTTTTATTCCACCAAGGATCATATATAAATATTGTATCTGCAGCTGTTAAGTTAAGTCCTACTCCGCCAGTTTTTAAAGTCATTACAAAAACTTTATATTTTTTATCTTTTTGAAACAAATCTACTAGTCCTTGTCTATCTTTTGTTGCCCCTGTCATTTCAAGATATTTTATTCCTCTTTTTTTAAGATCAGATGTTATGCTTGATATACTTTTTATATAATTTGTAAATATAAGTACTTTATGATCATTTTCAACAGCATCTTGAACGTTATTTATAAGTACCTCTCTTTTACTTGATACTACATTTGGATTTTTCATCTCTGGACAACTTGTTAATTGTCTAAGTTCATTTAAGGCTTGTAAAATATAAAATTGAGTTTTCCCTAATCCTTGACTTTTTATTTGATTATTTATCATTCCATAGTAATAGGTTCTTCTCTCTTCATAAAGTTTTCTCTGTTCTGGGTTCATTCCTATAAATAATGTTTTTTCTATCTTATCTGGTAAATCTTTCAATACCTCTTTTTTTACTCTTCTTAAAATAAAAGGATATATTTTCTTTTTCAATTCATCAATAGCTTCTCTATCATTATCTTTTTGAATTGGATTTGCGTAGTGATGATTAAAATCATCCAATGTTCCAAACATTGATGGATTTAAAAATCTAAATAGAGAATATAATTCTCCTAAATTATTTTCTATTGGTGTTCCACTTAAAGCAAATCTATATTTTGAATTAAGAAGCATAACTGCTTTCGTTGTTTGTGCATTTACATTTTTTATATTTTGTGATTCATCTAAAATTACTAAATCAAACTTCATATCTTTTAATGATGATATATCATTTCTTATTGTTCCATATGTTGTTATTACAACATCAACTTTATCAAACAAAGATTTATCTCTAAAGTTCCCATAATATATTCCACATTTAATTTGTGGACTAAATCTTTTAATTTCACTTTCCCAGTTATATATTAAACTCTTAGGCATAATAATCAAGCTTCTTTTTCCTGGAATATTATGTAAACTTGCTATTAATGTAATCGCTTATAAAGTTTTTCCAAGACCCATATCATCAGCAAGACAACCACCTAAATTATTATCCATTAAATATGATAGCCATTTATATCCATATTCTTGATATCCTCTTAATGTTGCATTTATTATTGGCATTGGTGCATCATATTTTTCTATTTCATTCATTCCTCTATAAAAACTTCTTGTTTTTTTAATTTCATTACTTAATACTTTATCTTCTATTAAATCATCTATAATAGGTAAGTCAAAAAATGAAATTTTAACATTAGCTTTTCCATTATCTTTAAAAACTCTTTCTAGTTTTTCCATATATTTTCTATTAATAAGAGCATTTGTTCCATCACTTAAAACTACATAAGAATCTTTTTTAAAAGTATTTAAAATGTCAACTATAGAGAATTTTTCTCCCTCTATTTCAAGTTGAACATCTCCTTCTAAGAAATCTATTCCATGTTTAAAATTACCTATAACCTTTGGTTTAACAGCTCTAACATTATATTTTTTTAAGTTATCTGTTCCTATTACTTTATATTTTCCTGCAAGTTGTAATAATTCTTGTGTTACAAATTCTCTTGCTAATTTTTCTTGTAATATTATAAAATTTTCATCAACATAAAATGCTGATTTTATTCCTAAATTTCTCTGATGTTTTACCACTACTTTTAATATTTCATCCACTGTTTCATCCAATAAAATTGGATTTACTTCTGTAACTTCAATTTTCTTAGCATCCTCTTTTAAAACCAATGCTTCCTTTAAATCATTAACTTTTAAAAATTCATAAGATACTGTTGATAAAGATACTCCTATTTTTAAGTATAAGCTATTATCTTGAGAAATTTTTTCTATTATTATCTCTTCAGTGGGTTTCATTTTCCCATTAAATACAATTTCGTAATCTAAATATTCAATTTCTACTTCTTTTCCAAAAGAATAAGCTAAAGTTAGATACCTTTCTATTTCCTCTTTTAAAAATTTAGATTCCATCTCTTTCAAAATATGAATTGTATCTTTTGATAATTCAAGAACATAAATTGTTCCATTCTTATATATATAGTTATCTGAAACTATTGTAAAATCTGACTCTCCATTAAATAAAATCTTCCCTTGATATACCCCGCCCTCATAATCTACAACTTCTATTTTCAACACTATTTTATTGTTTTCTAATTCCCAATTTATTGGTTCCATCTCTTTTGTTACAAATTTTTCATTTTCTTTTAGGCAATCTAGTATTTCAATATTATCATCTATATAAAGTTCGTTCTTTTCATTTTCCCAACCAGAAAAAAAACTATCTTCTTTTATTTCTCTTATTAGGCTAATTACTTTCAAATCATTTTCACTTAAATCGTTATATGATTCAACATCTTCTACTCTTTGACCATCACAATCGACCAAAGAAACATATGTTCCAACTTCATCATTTTCTAACATGAAATAAACTGCATCTCTTATTTTTTCTGAACTATATACCATACCCTTTTCCCTTATAAATTATTTTTTTCTGAAATATATTATATCAAATTTTCTAAGGGTTATCAAGAAATTAAAAAAAGGACTCTAAGATTTAGAGTCCTTTTTGATATACTTATTTAGCTTCTGTTTCTTTTATTAACTGGTTCATTTCTTCGATAATTGCATCAGCATTTAATCCATGAGCTGCAACTCCCTCTCCTAAAGTTTCTCCAGCTGCTACCATACATCCAACACATCCTAATCCGTATCTTTTAAAGATGTTTGTAATCATTGGGTATTTTTGAACTGCTTCTAATATATTCATATCTTTAGTTACCATTTTAATGCCTCCTAATTTTTAGTTTCTTTATGAAACAATTATATATAACTTTACTTTTCTTGTCAATTATTTTCCTACTACATTTAATAAATCGTGTATTCTCACAATTCCAATAACTTTTTTATCATTTAAAACTGGTAATACTGATATTTGACTCTCTCTATTTTCCATTAATTCAAGAGCATCTAAAGCCATTATATCCTCAGTTGCAAATGTATATTTTTCTGTCATTATATCCTTAGCCTTTAAAGTAAAGAACTTATCTTTCATTTTCAAAGCTCTTCTAATATCTCCCTCTGTTATAATTCCAAGAAGTTCATCATTTTCAACAACACAAACTACACCAAGTCTTTTTTTAGTCATTGTCATAATTACTGTATCCATATCATTTTCAAGTTCTACTATTGGAAGAGTTTTATGCATAACATCCTTTACTTTCATTAAAAGTCTTCTACCTAAACTTCCACCTGGATGATATACTGCAAAGTTTTCAGGTTTGAAATTTCTAGCTGTTATAAGTATAGTTGCTATTGCATCTCCCATAACAAGAGTACTTGTTGTTGATGACATAGGAGCTAAATTCAATGGACAGCCTTCTTTGTCAACACCTATATCTAAAACTGCATGTGCTGCTTTTCCAAGTCTAGAATTTCTATTTCCTGTCATTGCAATTAAAACTGCACCTATTTTTTTAATTGATGGTAATATAGCTATCACTTCATCACTATTTCCACTATTTGAAATAGCAATAACAACATCTTCTCCACAAATCATTCCTAAGTCTCCATGTAACCCCTCAGCGGCATTCATGAATATAGCATGAGTTCCTGTTGAAGCTAGTGTGGCTGCAATTTTTTTACCTATAATTCCAGATTTTCCAATTCCTGTTATTACAACTTTTCCTTTAGAATCTAAAATTAAATTAATTACATTTTCAATCTCTTCTGATATTTTTTCTTTTACCTTTTCAAGTTCACAAATCTCTTTATCAAATAAATCCCGTGCAATTTTTTTCATGTCCATTTTTATCTACCTTTTACTAAATCATCTATTTTAACTGCTACTTTTAAAATCTCTTCCAATTGTGATAAATAAAGCATATTTGGTCCATCTGATTTTGCATTATCTGGATCTGGATGAACTTCTGCAAATATAGCATCAACTCCTATTGCAAGTCCAGCTCTCATTAGAGGGAATACATACTCTCTATCTCCTGAAGTTGTTGTCCCTGCTCCTCCTGGTCTTTGAACTGCATGAGTTACATCAAATACAACTGGATATCCGAACTTTCTCATTTCACCAAAAGCTCTCATATCTACTACCATATTATTATATCCAAAAGTTGAACCTCTTTCACATAACATAATATTTTCATTTTTCATCTCTTCCATTTTTATAACAACATTTTTCATATCCCAAGGAGCTAAAAACTGTCCCTTTTTAATATTTATAGGTAACCCTGTTTCTGCTGCTGCCATTAATAGATCCGTTTGTCTACATAAGAAAGCTGGTATTTGAATAATATCTACTACCTTTGCAACCTCTTTACAGTGCCAAGCTTCATGTACATCTGTCACAACAGGTATATTTAGCTTTTCCTTTACTTTTTTTAATATCTCTAATCCTTTTTCTATTCCTGGACCTCTGTATGAATGTATTGAAGATCTATTTGCTTTATCAAAAGATGCTTTAAATACATAGTTTATTTCTAATCTATCACATATATCTTTTACTTTTTCCGCAACTTCCATAACTAATTCTTCTGATTCAATTACACATGGACCAGCTATTAATGTGAATCTATTGTTTCCACCAATTTCAAATTTATTACCTATTTTAACTTTCTTTACATCATTAATCAAATTCAATTACTTCACCTCTCTTAATTCTTCTATTGCTTTTATTGCAATCTCCCTATCATCAAAATGAATCTTTGTTTTTCCTAAAATCTGATAAGTCTCATGCCCTTTTCCTGCTATTAGTATTATATCATCTTTTCCTGCTTTTTTTATTGCTTTTTTTATTCCCTTAGCTCTGTCAACTTCAATAGAATAATTATTCCCTTTAAAACCTACCACTATTTCATTTACAATCTCTTGAGGATCCTCTGTTCTTGGATTATCTGAAGTTACAATCACATAATCACTATACTTTTCTGCCACTTCTGCCATTACAGGCCTCTTAGTTCTATCTCTATCTCCACCGCAACCAAAAACAGTAATAACTTTCCCTATATGCTTTATCTCATTTACCCCTTGAAGTATATTTTTTAAAGCATCTCCTGTATGAGCATAATCCACTATAACTTTAAATTTCTGTCCTGCATAAACAGGTTCAAATCTTCCTGGTGCTCCCTTTAATTTACTAACTCTCTCTTTAATTTCTAAATCTGATATTCCAAATACTCTAGCTACTCCAATAGCTCCAAGTAAATTATACATATTAAATTTTCCTAATAACTTTGGTTCCATCTCATTTAATAATTCTCTATCTAAATCTGCTTTTTTATTTAATGAATAAGATATCCCACCAAACTCCTCAAATAATCTCTCTCCATATTTATCATCAATATTTATTATTCCATTTTCTTTATTATCTAATTTTTCAAAAAGTTTCCTTTTAGCCAAAAAGTAATCTTCCATATCCTTATGGTAATCTAAATGTTCTGGTGTTAAATTTGTAAAAACTCCTGCATTAAAAGTTAACATATCAACTCTTCCACTTGTAAGACCATGAGAACTTACCTCCATTATTAAGTATTTAAGTCCTTTATCTACAGCTTTCTTACTCATCTTTATAATATCTAGAGATTCTGGTGTTGTATTTGGAGCTTCAATTATTTCATCTCCTATTTTATACTCTACAGTTCCTATTCTAGCTACTTTATCTGTTCCTAGAAGCTCTTCAATTATATATGTTGTTGTTGTTTTTCCATTTGTTCCAGTTACTCCAACTATTTTCAATTTTTTATCTGGATGACCATAAAAATTAGAAGCAATTACACCTAGCTTCTCTCTTAAATTTTCAATTAAAATATAATCTACATTATGTTTTAACTCTACATTTTTTGATATTAATATAGCTTTAGCTCCATTTTCTATAGCTTTATCTATATATTTATGCCCATCAACTTCTGCTCCTTCTAAAGCTACAAAAATATCCCCATCCTTTACTTTCCTTGAATCATACTCTAAATCTTTAAAATTAATATTTCCATCTATTTTTTTTAAAATCTTATATTCTATATTTTCAAACATCCTTTTCATTTTCTCTCCCTACATATTATTTTCAACTTATTATATCATTTTTCTTTATTATATTACAGTTTAGAAAAGAAAAAATGTCTAGCTTCCTAGACATTTTCAAGTTGTTCTATATTTATTTTTTCTAAAATTTCTTTAATTTCTTTTTCTGATACAAAGCCAGTTTCTAAGTTCATAGCATTTGAAATACCACAAGCCATACTATATTTTAAACAATCCACTATGCTTTTTTCTCTTTCTAAAGCATAGGCAAATCCAGCAACAGATGAATCTCCTGATCCAATAGGATTTAATGCAACTATTCCTTTAGGTATTCGAACTTTATAAATATCTTTTTCTCCAATAAAAAGACATCCATCCTTTCCTAAACTTATCATTACATTTTCCGCCCCCATAGCTTGAAGTTTTTTTCCCCCTCCAACTATTGAGTTTTCATCTTTTAATTTCATATTTAAAATACTTTCTAACTCATCTTTATTTGGCTTTATTAAAAATGGTTTACTCTCAATAGAAAGTAGGAGACTTTCTCCACTTGTATCTAATATTATTTTCTTATCTCTCTCTTTGCATATTTTCACTATCTCTTTATAAAAATCTTTGTCTAGTCCCTTAGGTAAACTTCCAGAACAGCAAATTATATTTACATTTTCTATAAGCTTTATAAATCTATTGATAAAGTTAGCTTTCTCTTCACAGCTAATAACTGGACCTGATTCAAGTATCTCTGTTTGATTATTTTTACTTAAAATTGCCAAACAAACTCTTGTTTCACCAGATATTTTTTCAAAAGATGTCTTAATCTGATTTCTATTAAGTTCATCTTCTATCCATTTACCATTTACTCCACCTAAGTAACCTGTTGTTAAAACATCTTCTCCCAATATTTTTAACACTTTTGCTACATTTAAACCCTTTCCACCTGGAGTTTTTCTTCCATTTTCACTTCTAAAAACCTCTCCCAATTTAAATTCATTAATCTCATATCTTGTATCAACTGCTGGATTTAATGTCACTGTTAGTATCATAATTAAACCCTGTTTGAACTCTTACACATAGTTATCTTATCCATTACAACATTTTTCATAGCATTTTTTGCTGGAATTAAATATTTTCTTGGATCACTTTCATTTGGATTTTCATCAAAGAACTCTTTTATTGCTTGAGCAAAAGGTATCTTTAACTCTGTTGCAATATTAACCTTTGTTATTCCAAGATCTATTGTCTTTTGTACACACTCAAATGGAACTCCTGAAGCTCCATGTAATACTAAAGGTATTGAAACTTTCTTTCTAATCTCTCCCAATCTATCAAAATCAAGTTTTGGCTCTGATTTATATAGTCCATGAGCTGTTCCTATTGCAACTGCTAGTGAATCTATTCCTGTTTTTTCAACAAACTCTATAGCTTGATCTGGATTTGTATACATAGCATCTTTTTCATCAACTACTAAATCGTCCTCTTGCCCTCCTAATTTTCCCAATTCAGCTTCCACTGTTACATCAAATCTATGAGCATAATCAACAATTGATTTTACTATTTCAATATTATTTGCAAACTCATGATGAGAAGCATCTATCATTACTGATTTATACCCCATATCAATAGCTTTCTTTATATCCTCTATACTCTCATGATGATCAAGATGTAAAGCAATAGGAATGTCATACTTCCCAGTTGCAGCCTTTGCCATTTCATATAAGAACTCTACTCCTGCATATTTTACTGTACTTGGTGTTGCTGCTAATATCACTGGAGATCTCATTTCACAAGCTGTTTCTACAACCACTTGAATTGTTTCTAAATTATGTATATTAAAGGCTGGAACAGCATACCCATTTTTTTGTGCATCTAATAGCATTTTTCTTGTTGAAACTAACATTTTTTATCCCCCTCATATTTATGTATTATTACTCCTTGTACCACTCTATTTACCTCTCCTGTTGGACATGGGTTATCTGGAGTGATATTTAAATATAGTGATTTATAAAAAGCATATTTTTGAGCTAATATTATATAATTAAACATTAAAAATACATCATGACAAACTTCCAAATCTATATTTATATAAAAATCTGATAATTTTTCTACTTCTTCATCATAGAAATTATCAAATACTACTATTTGATTTCCTTTTCTTTCTAAGCTCATCTCTTTTAAAAGATCTTTATCATACTTTCTTGTGTATTCATCTTGTGAAAGCATAATAAATATAACTGTTTTTTCATTTACTATTGATTTAGGACCATGTCTAAACCCCATTGGAGAATTATAATCTGTTACTATTTTCCCACCAGATAGTTCTAATGTTTTTAAAGATGCTTCTTGTGATAGACCTTTTAAACATGAACTTCCTAAAAATACAATTCTATCATGATCTAAATTTGCAATCTCTTTTATTTTTTCTAAAAACAAAGACATTGACTCTTGTCCTTTTTCTTTTATCTCATTTACATAATTTTTAAAAGAATCTAATTTCTCTAAATTAAATAACATCAACCCTGCTAAAGACATACATGTAAAACTTCCTGTCATTGCAAATCCCTTATCATTTGAATCTTTTGGCATTAATAATAAATAATTTTTTTCATTATTTTCAGATTTTTTAGCTAATTTCCCATCTGGATTACAAGTTAAAAATATTTGATATAAGTTATCCACTAATTGCTCTGCTAATTCAACTGTTGCTACACTTTCTGGAGAATTTCCTGATCTTGCACAAGATATTAAAAGAGTTTTTGATTTTTTCTTTAAATAAACTTGAGGATTACTAACAATATCTGTTGTTGCAATTGACTCAACCCATATTCCTTGCTCTTTTAAAAATGGAACTATTGTATTTCCAACAAATTCAGAAGTTCCTGCTCCTGTAAAGATAACCTTTAAATGATCTCTTCCTATTCTATCTAAAAAATCATTTAACCCTTTTTTATTTTTTTCTAATATCTCATAAGTTTCTTCCCATAATCTTGGTTGTTGATCTATCTCCTTAGCTGTTATATATGCCTTTATCTCTTCAAGTTTTGAAACTTCAATGTCAAAAATTTTCCCCACTTTATTCCCCCCTTAAATTTCTAACTATATTTTCATTTAAATCTTTTCCACTTAACTTATATGCATATAATGCTGCACCTAACACTGGTGATAATTGTGGTTCTATTAATCTCCCTTTAATATTATTTTCTTCTAAATATTTTTTTAAAGGTTCTAATACTAAATCTCTTGATTTAAAAACTCCACCACTATAAGATATTTTAACTTCATCTTTAAATTTAAGTTGCTCTACAACTCCCTTAACCATTAAATAATGTTCATAAGCTGCCTCTTGAAATATTTTAATACAAGATAGATCTCCAGCTAGTGCACCTTTAAAAACAAGAGTTGCCAGTTCTGCAACTTTTCCTCTTTCGAAATCAATTGTATTATATACATAATTTATAAGATCAAAATCCTTATCTAATTTCAATTCATCCTTATATATATTATATAATTTATTTTTTTCCATTCTTCCATCAGCTTGTTTACAAAAAAGCTCTATTCCTTTTTTACCTATCCAAAAAGCTGACCCTTCATCTCCACAAAAAAATCCCCAACCACTACTTCTAGCACTTTCATTTTTCTCATTTAATCCATAAGCTATTGCTCCTGTCCCTGCAACTAAATTTATTCCAGGACTACATGCTAAACTTCCAGCCCAACCATTTTCCACATCATTTCCACATTTAAATTTAATTCCTTTTAAAATTCCATTTAGAATTGTATGTATTTTAATATCATACTCCTCTCTTTCACCGTACCCTGGAACACCTAAAAAAACAAAATCTATACTATTATTTTCAATTTTTAAATTCTCTTTGATTTTTAAAATTCCCTTTTCAATAATATTTTTAAAACCATCAAGTCCCACTTGTTCATAGTGACAAGTTGTTGTTTCATATAAATATAAATTATTTCCATTTTCATCTATAGCTGAAAAAGCTGTTTTAGTTCCACCACCATCTACCCCTACAAATATCATATATCTCCCCTCGTTATAACAATTGTTATGTTGTACGTACCAGTTGCTAAGAGTATAGTATTTTTTTCTTTTATTGTCAATTTTTTTATAAAAAAAAAGAACCGAAGTTCTTTTTTAATTTTATTTCGCTAATTTATACACACCAGAATTTAATGCATTTTGAATAGCTGCTCTCACCTTTGTTGATCTTATTGTTGCTCCAGCCTTTTCTATTTTTTCAGGATGATAAAGAGATTCAATCCCCTCTTCTACCTCTTGATTTATTGTTGACTTTAAAGCTACTTCATATTGATTTTTATACATTTCCATATCTTTATCTTTTAAATAATTTTTCCCTTTATAATATAAAGTTCTATATTTAGCTGATGTTACTTTATCATTTTTCAAATTAAATTGTACTTCCACTTGTGTTTCTTGTCCTGAAACATAAACCCCTCTATAAGTTCCATCTCTATACTCTGCACCATATGCTAATCCACTTACCAATGTTAATAATAGTAGTACTTTTTTCATAAAATCCTCCCACAAGCTTTTTCAAGTATTCTATATTACTATACAAAGAATGTCAATTGTTTTGTTTTACAAAGTATATTCCAATCTATTATTTCTTTTCCTAAAGATTTCAATATCTCATTAATCATTATAAAATGATTACATCCAAAAAATCCTCTACTTGCCGATAATGGACTTGGATGTACCCCCTCTAAAATAAAATGCTGTTTTCCTGTAATTAATTTTTTCTTTCCCTTAGCATTATTCCCCCATAAAACAAATATAACGGGATCTTTTCTTTCATTTATTTTTTCTATTACAGAATCAGTAAATAAGCTCCATCCTATTTTAGAGTGAGAATTAGCCTCTCCCTCTCTTACTGTTAAAGCTGTATTTAAAAGAAATATTCCCTGTTTTGCCCAATCAATAAGATATCCGTTTTGAAAAGTATCTCCCTCTCCTTCCATACCTATTTCCTTATAAATATTTCTTAAAGATGGTGGTATTTTTTCTCCCTCTTTAACAGAAAAAGCAAGCCCATGAGCTTGCCCTTTTCCATGGTAAGGATCTTGTCCTAATATTACCACTTTTATATTATTATAAGAAGATAGTTGAAAGGCTGTAAAAATCTCATCTTTAGGTGGGTAAACTATTTTTTCTCTATACTCTTTTTCTAAAAAAGAATTCATTTTAATAAAATAATCTTTTGAGTATTCATCTTTTAAAATCTTATCCCACTCATTACCTATTTTCAACATATTAAAACTCCTATTTATTTTTTATCAAGTGTTAAAGATCCACACTCTTTTATATATTTTTTCATTCCACATCCTGCACACTGCTCTCTACAATCAACAGTTAATGCTTGTTCCTCTGATTTTTTTAGTTCTCTAAGTAAAAATTCTTTACTTACTCCAATTTCAACTATATCCCAAGGCAACTCTTCATCTAACTCTCTTTTCCCTAGATATTTTTCTTCTGTTATTCCAAGATCACTCATTGCCTCTTTCCAAATTTCAAAATTATCTCTATAATCATCAAGTTTAGCACCTTTTTCATAAGCCAACTCTATTAATTTTCCAGTTAAATTATCTGCTCTTGATAAGAATCCTTCTAAATAAGATTTTTTTGGTGGATGCATTCTTAAAGTTGTTCCTTTTAATCCTTTAAAGGCATCTCTTAACATATCCTGTTTTCTAAATGTTTCCTCTACGTTCATTTGTTCACACCACTGATATGGAGTATGAGGTTTTGGAACAAAATTCGATACACTAGCTGTTATATTTACTCTTTTTCTTATTTTTCTACAAGCCCATGTTACATTTTTTACAAGTTCAAATATACCCATAACATCTTCATCTGTTTCAAATGGAAGCCCAATCATAAAGTAAAACTTTAAATTATCCCAACCAGCATTTACTGCTGCTATTGCTGTTTCCATAATCTCATCTTCTGTTACACCTTTATTTATAACATCTCTCATTTTCTGAGTTCCTGCTTCTGGTGCAAAAGTAAATCCTGTTCTTTTTCCTCCAGATATATCAACAGCAACATCAACAGAGTGTGTATTCATTCTCAATGATGGCAGTGATATTCCTAAATTTTTATTTTCATATTTCTTTTGTAACCCTGCTATTAAGTCACTAATTCCATTATAATCACTACTGCTCAGTGAAGACAGTGATATTTCAGAATGTCCTGTATTATAAAGCATATCATCTATTAATTCTATATTCTTCTCTAAACTTCTCTCTCTAACTGGTCTATAAACTATTCCAGCTTGACAGAATCTACATCCTCTAGTGCAACCTCTTTGTATTTCAACAGAAGCTCTATCGTGAACTATTTGTATATAAGGAACTAATTGATTTGAATAAGATACTGTTTTATCTAGATCTTGAACAATAGCTCTTTTTATTCTTTTAACTCCTTTATGTAGCTTCGGAATATAAACACCTTCAAAATCTTTTATAGCATCTAATTTTTCAGACTTTGTCTTTCCTTGAAGTTTTACAAGAGTTTCTGCTAACTTTGTCATTGTTTCCTCTCCATCACCAATAACAAAGAAATCCATAAAACTTTCCATTGCTGATGGATTCATCATGCAAGTTCCTCCAGCCATTATTAAAGGATCTTCCTCTGTTCTTTTATCTGCATGAATTGGAATTCCTGCTAAATTTAAAGCATTTAAAACATTGGGATAACACATTTCATAAGACAATGAGAATCCAACAACATCAAAATCTTTTAACTCTGATTTAGTTTCTAAAGAGAACATTGGAATATTATTTTCTCTCATTAATATTTCCATATCTTCCATTGGAGAGAATCCTCTTTCTAAGAAAAATCCAGGAATTTCATTCATTATGCTATAAAGTAATTTTATTCCTAAATTAGACATTCCAACTTCATAAATATCTGGAAAAAACAGACACATTCTACCTTTTATATCTTTTAAATCTTTGTGAAAACTATTAATTTCATTACCTAAATATTGCCCTGGTTTTTCCACAGACATTAGATATTTTTCTATATTTACTTTCATAACTCTCCTCATCTTCTATTGATCATCTATTCTTTGAAACACTTGCATTTTTTTATCTACATGTACATTATGATGATTTCTACATAATTTTGCAACTAAAAGATTTATTTCCTTAAGTTTTTCATAAGCAATTTCAGGATGTTTTTCTAATAATCTATCTCCTACTAACACTTTTTTTACTCTTCTAAAAATAGTGATATTGCCCTTTCCACTATCATGAAGGAGTGCTAATTTTAAATAATTTTCATCATCTTTTAAAAGTTCATTTTCTTTCACTTTTAAATATACATTAAAACTGTGTAACTTATCATAATCACTCATTCTATTAAAAATATTAAACTCATCTTTAGATAATATTTTTTTTATTTCCAATAAGTTCTTTTTATCAAATTTTAAAAATAAACAAGAAACTCCCTGCTTAATTCTAGAAAACATTTTATATCTCCCTTACTAAAATATTTCCATACTCTTTTCTTAATTTTTTTATCTCTGTTGCATTTTTTCCAATAAACTTACCTTTATTTTCACTATTTACATAAAGAATATAAAGGGAATTATCCTTTGTTTTTTCAATTTTTTCAACACCATTAATCTTTAACTCTTTATCTTCAAAAATCAGTTTATTTAAAAGTTCCTCTTTTAAAGTAACTTTATCTAAACTTAAATACTTTCCTGGATATGTTTCTATTTCTCCACTTAAAATATATCCTGCCATATTTCTAACTTGCTTTGGCATAAATGAGTTTCCAACAAATTTAAGTATATTTTTTTCAAATGTAACTTCTACTCTTCTTTCGTGTTCTTTTAACTCTATCCCTTTTTTATCAGTAAATCTACTTACATCATAAGTTCCACTTACCTCTAAAAGCGCTGCTTCAATTAAATTAATATCTCTTTTTATTCTTTTTTTTGGATATTTATATAGATACTCTCTCTCCTCTACATATTCAGGAAAAGATAAGTTTGGAAAAGTTTTATCCACTTTTCTTACAAAGATACTTTCTTTCATTTTTTCGTTAAATTTAAATATAATATCTGTTAAGTCTCCTTGAAAATTACTACTTACATAAAGCATATTTCTTTCAGCAGACACTTTAGCATCTGTTCTCCCACCTTGTTGAATTCCCTTGGCCCAAGAAAATCCTAAGCTGTTCATCTCTTTTCTAAATTCACCTTTTACAGTTACTTTCCCTGCCATTTCATCAAAAGAGTGAAATTTTGTTCCATTATAAAAAATTGTAAATATATAACCCCATTTACTTGTTTTTTCTATTCCTCTTAAATTCATATTACCCTCTTTTTTTTACTATATGACATCTTCTACATCTAGCTTCATAACTTTCACTAGCTCCAACTAAAACTATTGGATCATCTTCATAAGCTGGTTCTCCATCTACAAGTCTTTGAGTTCTCGAAGCTGGATTTCCACAACAAACACAAATAGCATTAAATTTATCTACATATTCAGCTCTTGCCATTAACTGATCCATTGGTTTAAAAGGTTCTCCTCTAAAATCTTGATCAAGTCCAGCTACAACAACTCTTTTTCCACTATCAGCTAACTCTTCACAAAACTCTACAACAGACTCTCCAAAAAATTGAACTTCATCTATTCCTATAACTTTTACATTACTATATTCCTCTTTAATTAATCTTCTCATCTCTTCAACTGTTGCAACAGGAACTGCCTCTATAAAAACGTGACTATGAGAAGCAACTTTAGCATTATCATATCTATTATCACTTGAATGTTTAAATACTACAATCTCTTGATTTGCATATTTTAACCTTCTCATTCTTCTAATTAGCTCTTCACTTTTTCCAGAGAACATACTCCCTGTTACTACTTCTATCCAACCCATTCCCTCTGTTAATAATAAATGCATTGCTCTTTGTTCCTCCTGTATTACTATTTTTTTTCTGTCTTCCATTATATCATAATTATTACTCTAAAACAAATTCTATGCATCATATAAAAAAAGATAGCAAAAGCTATCTTTTTAATAAGTCGCTACAATAATCTACAAATGTATAACTACCCCAAATTCCTCTAATTAAATTAAAAACTCTCTTATTGTTATAATCTAAAATAATATCCTCTTGATTTGCAAAAGCTTTAAAATCATTATCAAGCTTTAAATCTATTAATTCTTTATTTTCAATATCTAAGCTTTTTATGTACTCTTTTAATTTTTTTATAGTTTTATAGCTCTCTGTTCCACCATATTTTTCTAACGTGGTAAATTCTAAAAGATCTTTAGTTACATCTGCATCAAATTTTTTATTTTTAGAAAAAATAAAATCAGTTATTTTACTCCCATAACTTTCTAATAAATATCCTTCTACAAACGCTTTAAGAGAATCTTCTCCTCCATATCTTCTATAATACAAATAGCTTTGAGTTATTTTCAGATACTCATCTTCTATATCCTCTTTATCTATTGAATTTTCCTCTAAAATCAATATACTAGGTATATATATATCTAACATATAATTATACAGTATCTCTAAATAAGATAATAATCTTCCTGAACGTTCTCTATAATATCTTGAGAATCTCATAGCGTCCTCTATTATTTTATCTGAATTTTCAAATTTCTTAACTAACCCCATTGAGTCAATCTTTATATTCCATTCTTTTTGATAAACTTCATATACATTTTCAAACCAAAGTTGCATAGCCACTGTAAATCCATGAATCTTATTTACTTTTCCATATAAAGATATCTCTCCTAAAATTAAACTCTCTCTTCTAAATCTTTTTTTACTAAACTCTCTTATTGCTAAAATTTTATCTCTAGTTTCATTATTAAATAAACTCAATCTATCAAAATCATATATTTTTCTAAAATCTCCAATTATAATATTATCTACAACTATATCTATTTTTAGATTAGAAATTTCATCTCTTTTTTTTATATTTAAATAGTTTACAAGAGATCTTGTATATCTATCTTGATATTTTGATTCTTTTTTATATTTTAAATATTCTAAAAAAATGTCGCCGTTTTTACTATATTCAAATTCAAGAATATTTCTAGTTATTATGTTAACAATAGGTGTAAATATTCTTCTATACCAATTATCACATTTTTCCAAATAACTTTCCTCTTCATCATAAAAAAGATCGCTAAAATTTTTAATTTCTTCTCTTAAAAGCAAATAGCTTTCAGGTAAGCTAACATCTATTTTTTTCAATTTTGTTTCAAGTTCAAAAGCAAATCTCTCTCTACTTAATTTATCTAAGATATCATTTTTAGATGAGAAAAATTCATATACTTCTGCTTCTAAAGATGTAAAAGAAAGATTTTTGGCAACAGAAACTCTATGGTTTCCATCATAGACATAATACTCATCTCTCACCTTATAAAGAACAATTGGTGGTGCTGTTCCTCTTACTACAAGCTCATTATATACATTGACCCATCTATTCTTGGATGAGTCTCTTTTAGGGTTGAAATTTCTATCAAAGTCCCCACCTTTTTCAACTGTTCCAACAATTTTCTCCAAAGAAATCTCCCTTATTCCTAAATATATTTTTGTTGAAAACTCTCCTTCTCTCTCTATATCTTTAAATACCTTTATATTTTTATCTTTTCTATAAAAGAAGTTTAGCTTATTTTTCCTTAGTGCTTTTTTAAATGCTTCAACTCCATTTTCTGATTCAAAATAATCAAGCATAGTTCCTCCTAGTCTATATCCAAATCAATTATTTTATATCCAAATACATTTATTATTTTTGTCCCCTCCAAGTAGGCTTCTTTTACTTCGTGATGATTTTTTAAATGTACATGTCCATGAAGCCAATATTTAGGCTTCATAAAATCTATGGCTTTTTTATAGCTATAAAAACCTTTATGAATGGGATCGCTCCCTTCATTTATCCCTCCAATCGGAGAATGACTTATTATTAAATCTACATTTGAAAATTTTGCTTTAACAAAGCTTTTCATAACCATAAAAAATACATCTTTCTCACTATATTGATGCGATCCTCTTGAATATATTTGACTTCCATCATAACCTACTATTTTAATACCCTTTACTGTACATATATTTCCACCATCTAAATTTTTACAAAAACTGATATCATGATTTTCTGAATAAACATGATTCCCATTTACATAAATTAGTTCTTTATTTAAAATAGTAAAGAGGTAGTCTAAATACTTATTACTAACATCTCCACAAGATATAATAAGTTCTATCTCTGAAAACATTTTCTTTAGCTGATCTATAGGATATTTTTCTAGTATCTCTTCATCACTAACTGCAAGTATTTTCATGACTACCTCCACTTTATTCTATTTTTTATTTTTCATCTACATAACCAAGTTCTTTAAGGAATGGTTTTTTCTTTCTCCAGTCATCTTTAACTTTTACCCAAAGTTCCATATAGATTTCAACTCCTAAAAGTTTTTCAATCTCTTTTCTAGCTTCAGTTCCAATATCTTTTAACATTTTACCTTGTTTCCCTATGATAATACCTTTTTGAGAGTCTCTTTCAACGTATATATTAATGTCAAACTTATCTTTTCCATTATTTCTTCTAGTTACATTTATTATCTCAATAGCAACTGAGTGAGGTATCTCATCTCTTGTTCTTTCAAGTATTTTCTCTCTAACAACTTCTGTTATTATTCTGTACATAGGCATATCTGTATACATGTCATCTGGATAGAATTTTATTCCGTCTTCTAAAAATGGATCTAACGCTGTTAATAATTTTGGTAATCCTATTGCATATTGCCCTGCTATTTCAACAACAGCACTAAATTCTCCTAATTTCTCTTTAATCTCTTCTCTTTTAGCTTCTAATTCCTCATCATTAATTTTATCTATTTTGTTTAAAATTAATATTTTAGGAATTTTATGAGCTAATTTTATTTTTTCAAGAACAAATAAATCTCCTGTACTTATCTCTTGAGAAGCATCAATAACCATAGCTATAACATCTACATCTCTTAATACTCTTAAAGCACTATTAGTCATATGCTCTCCAAGTAAATGTTTTGGCTTATGGATTCCTGGTGTATCTACAAAAATATATTGATTACCATTAAAATTTAAAATTCCTTTTATTGTATCTCTTGTTGTTCCTGCTTTATCAGAAACTATTGCAACCTTCTCGTCTACGAGTTTATTTATTAGAGTAGATTTTCCAACATTTGGTCTTCCTACTACTGCTATGAATCCAGCTTTCACTTGTCACTCATCTCCTATTCCTATTTTAAAGTATTTCTCTTTCGTTTTTAAATTTGAAACACTTTCTTCTCTATCATGTTCTAATTTTACCACACTTTTTAAAGTATTTCTCAACATATTTGGAGAAATCCCTCTTTTTATATGAGCTTTCTTTCCAAGAGTTATAAATCTTGCTCTAAAAGACTGTCTAGAAACCTTGTAAAATAAGATGTCACTGTGATTTTCATTTTTCTCATCTCTAATAGTTAAAATATAATATTTTAACTCATCTGATAACTCATCTGATAATTTTATCATTCCAAGACCGTCCAAATTTAAAACACCACAATATGAATATAGTTTCAAATCTGATACTTTCAATTTCAAAATATCATTAATTGAGAGTTTTGTTTCTATTAATAATTTTATTAATATTTTATCTCTCTCTCCTTTTTCATCCTTTTCACAACTATTTAAAATAGCTTCTATTTCCCACTCTTCTAACTCTTCTATTTTTTTTTCAGAAGCTTTTTCTAAAATTATTCCATCTGTCGGCAAGGATTCAACCATATTTTTTTTAAATAAAAATTTATAAAATCCTTTTATTGTACTTATCTTTCTAGATATTGTATTTGCTTGATATTTATCTTTTAAAAATTTTATATAGTTTATCACATCCTCTTTGGACACTTTTAATAAATCTTTTTCAATAAAATTCTTAAAATCTCCTATATCCCATTGATATATATCTAATGTTTCTTTTTTTATATCTTTTGATTCTAATTTATACTCTAAAAATTCTTTTAATAAATCCATCTATCCCTCACTTAAAAGTTCCTTTGCATGCTTTAGTACTGCTTGAGAAATATTTTTTCCACCTAGCATTCTTGCAATCTCTTGAACTCTTTCTTGATCAGTTAATTTTTTTACCTGAGTTACAGTTTTATTTTCAATTAATTTTTTTTCTATATAAAATTGCTGAGAAGCTTTAGAAGCTATTGCTGGAGAGTGAGTTATACTCATAACTTGAGTTGTTTTTCCAATTTCTTGTAATTTATCTGCAATTTTTCTAACTGTTTCTCCACCAACTCCTGTATCAATCTCATCAAATATTAAAATTGGAATATTATCAACTTTTGAAAAAATAACTTTTATAGCTAACATTATTCTACTAACTTCACCACCTGAAGCTACTTTCCATAAAGGTTTTAAAGATTGTCCAATATTTGTTGATATCATAAATTCCACTTGATCTACTCCAGTTATTCCCATGTTTTGCGCTTCTTCAAACTTAATTTTAAACTGAGCATCTCCCATATTTAATCCCTTAAGTTCATCTTTTAAGTTTGTCTCAATAAGACTAGCTTTTTCAAGTCTTATTGAAGTTAACTTTTCAGCTTTTTCAAAATATAATTTTTTTGCTATCTCTCTTTCTTTTAAAAGTTTTTTTATTTGGAAACTATTTTCATCTAAAAGTTGTAATTTTTCTTCAATATTATTTCTATATTCTAAGATATCTGAAATTTCATCTCCATATTTTGATTTTAATCTATTTATATTATCAAGTCTTGATATTACTTTATCTAATCTAATGTCATCCCCTTCAATACCACTATTTAAATCACTCATATAATCTACACAATCTTGTAAATCATAATATACTCTTTCTAATTTTTCTAAAATATCTTGAAACTCTTTTCCATATTTAGAAACAATCTCTAGATTTTTTTTACTATTAGATATTATAGTTAAAGCGTTAAGTTCTCCATCACGAAGTAAAGATTCTGACATTGATAACTTTTCCTTAATTTTCCCTGCATTGAAAAGTTTTTTATACTCTTCCTCTAATTTTTCATCTTCATTTTCTTTCAAACTTATTTTATCAATTTCAAGAAGTTGATATTCATAAAACTCTTTTTTCTCCATTGTTTCTTTCTTATTTTTTTCAACATCTTGTATTCTTCTATCTAAACTAGAATATTTACTAAAAAGTACTTCTAATTCCTTTTTAATCTCTAGACCCTTTTCTCCTAAAAATCTATCTAATAATCTTAAATGATTATTTTTATTTAGTAACATTTGATGAGAGTGTTGACCTACAATATCCACAAGAGTCCCCATAATCTCCTTTAAACTAGACATTGGAACTCTTATATTATTTACAAAGGCTTTTCCTCTTCCGCTCTTATCAATATGTCTTCTAACTATTACTTCCTGATCTTCAGCTTCTATTCCTAACTCTTTTAATTCTTGCTCTTGCTCCTCATTAACTCCAAATACACCTTGAGCCAATAGATGATCCTCTCCATCTCTCACCATATCAGAACTAGCTTTTTCTCCAATTAAAAGATTTATTCCACTTAAAATAATAGATTTTCCTGCTCCTGTTTCTCCTGTTAAAACTATCAATCCATTATCAAACTCAAGATCAACTTTTTCTATAATAGCTAAATTTTCAATTTTTAACTCTTTTAGCATAAACTATCTCCCCATTTTAACTTATCTCTCAGTACTCCATAATAATCTCTACCTTCTGGGAGAATTAAATTCAATCTTTTATCTGAGTAACAAATTGAAATAATCTCCTGTTCTCTAAGTTCTCTTTTAATCTCTCCATCAATTATTATGCAACCTTTCTCTTTTTCTCTTAAAGATAGTATTAACTTTTCATCTCCATTTATAATTATTGGTCTTGTAGTTAAATTATGTGGTGCTAAAGGTGTTATTATTATTACCTTTAAACCTGGCATCACTATTGGGCCTCCAGCAGATAAAGAATAAGCTGTTGATCCTGTTGGTGTTGCTATTATTAATCCATCTGCTTTGTAATTACAAATTGTACTTTTATTTGTTCTTGCTGAAATATTTAAAATCCTAGAAACTGCTGCTGCTTTTGATATTACAACTTCATTTAGAATATATATAACTTCACCTCTAGATTTTAATTGTAATAGAGATCTTGGTTCTCTTTGATACCTTCCCTCTAAATAATTTTCAAAAGTTTCTTTAAATTCTTCTGCTTTGATCTCTGTTAAAAACCCAAGAGATCCTGCATTTACAGCAAATACATCTATTGCTTCATTATTTTTTATTATACTTTTAGAAGCTCTTAATAAAGTTCCATCTCCACCTATTATAATAATAAATGTAGCTTCTTTTATTTTTGACTTTGGAACTATCTCTATATTCTTTTCTTTAAAAAAAATCAAATACTCATCATTTAATTTTTTTGCAAACTCTTTCCCTTCGTTGTAAATGATGACTCCTTTCATTACCTTCCTCCATTAAAATAAATTTTCTGGATTTATTGGTTTTAATTTAAATCTTACTTCATAATATAAGTTTGGTTCTCCTTCTGTAGTAAGTCCTAAAACCCCTATATCCTGACCTTTTCTTATTTGTTGATTCAGTGTTACCCCCACTGCTATTAAATTTCCATAAACACCGATTGTATTATATCCATAATCTATCATAACCACATTATTAAGTCCTTGAAATTTATCAGCATAAATAACTTTTCCACCCATAGATGATTTAACCTTAGAACCCATTCGACCTCTAATTTCAATTCCGTTACTTACTACTTGGCCACCTTTTTTTTCTCTAAATCTAACTATCACTCTTCCTGCAATTGGTTTTATAAATTTTCCAAGTCTAGCCAGTGCTGTATTTAATTTAATATTTTTATTTGTAACACTTCTAGCCTTAATTATTCTTTCGATCTCTTTTGCTATTCTCTTCTTTTGTGCTTGTAAATTTGAGATACTTTTTACGTGATTTGTTTTCTCTTTATTCAACTTAGATATCAATCTATTTTTTTCTATTTTTTTATATTCTATTTTTTTTCTATTACTATCCAATCTTGCTTTTAAACTAGTTAATTTCCTTTTGTCTTTCTCAATATTTGCTTTTACATGCTGAATTGAACTTTGAACCTCTTTTATATGTTCCATACTTTCTAAATCACCAAATAATAATCTTGAAAAACTTCTCTTAGCTATGCTTTTTTCTTTTGTATCACTTTCCATATTGGCAATTCTATTTATTTCAATCATCTTTGCTTTGTATTCTGACTGCTTTCTCTCTAAAGCTTTGTTACTAACACCTAAATTTAGTCCACCATATTCTATATTTTTATTTACTACAACAATTTCACTTTTTATTTGATCTGCATCATTTTCAATATCTTTTATCTCTTTATTAATTTTTATAATTTGTTTTTCTACACTTATCTTTTCTGAATTTATATTTTTTATTCTCGTATTTTTTTGCTTTATTTCTGAATCTATTTTTTTCATTCTGTTTTTTAAGTTATCTACATTATCTCCATAAAGCAAAGCTGATACTAGCAAAAACAACAGTATCTTTTTCATGTTATACCTCTTCTTTTTTTACTTTTGCTGTGGCTTTCCAAGATACTACTATAACAATTAATACAGCAATAAATTCTATAAAAAATAGTTGCTTAAAACTTTGTAAAATTAAATTTGGTAATAATATTAAAAGTTTATCTCTTAATATTATATAGATATTGAAAAATAAAAGATTTCCAATTATAGCACTAACTATAAATGGAATTAAATTTTTATTTCTTGCTACCATATAATTTTTAGGATTTTGAGAATTTTTTATAGCATACATTGTATAATCTTTAAAAATATTTCCTCTTAATGTTGTTGAAATTAAAAAAAACATACTTCCTGCAAAAAATAAAAATAAAAACAGCGATGTATTCACTGCACTCACTTTCATTTGAGTACTTTGTAAAAATTTACTGTCTATATATATCTCTCTTACGTTTGGATTAACATCTAACAATTCTTGAACGACATGTATATCATTTTCATTATTAAAAGAAACTATTATTGAATTGGGTAGTGGATTTTCACTCTTTGGAATTATTATTTCCAATTCTTTTTGTAAATTTCTAAAAGCTTCTGTCTTGTCAAGATACCTCAATCCTTTTACACTATTATTCTTTAATAAAAATTTTTCAAACTCCTCTATTTGAGGTAATTTCAAATTATTTTGTAACTCAACTGTTAAAAAATAATTATTTTTTAATACCTTACCTAAAAAATAACTATTTGATGCCATTGAAATAAACAAATTAAAAATCATAAAACTTAAGACTAAAACAATAAAAGTCCTTTTCACCTTTTTAGCTCCCATTTTTTCTCCCTTTTATAATGAAAATATAGAGGCGCATTTTATCGCCTCTATCCTTTTAATTATATTATAAGTTTTCTTTTACCACTGATATTATCTTAGAAGCTGTTAATTCATACTTCTCAAGTAACTCGTCACCCTTTCCACTTTGTCCAAATTTATCATAAATTCCAATTTTCTTTACTAATGCTGGATGAGTTTCTGATAAAAATTCTGATACTGCTGATCCTAATCCACCTATTACAGAATGTTCTTCTGCAGTTACAATGAACTTAGTTTCTTTAGCTGCTTTTAAGATTGTTTCTCCATCTAAAGGTTTTATAGTTCCAGCATTTATAACTCTCACTGATACTCCCTCTTTAGCTAACTCTTCTGCTGCTTCTAAAGCTCTTGCAGTCATAAGTCCTGTAGCAACAACTGTTACATCAGTTCCCTCTTTAATTGTATTTGCTATTCCTATTTGAAAATCATATGATTCATCAAATAAAACTGGAACATCTAATCTTCCCATTCTAATATAAACAGGACCTTCATATTCTGCTGCTGCAAATATCATTTTTTTAGTTTCTGTTGCATCTGCTGGAGATAAAACTACCATTCCTGGAATTCCTCTCATTAAAGATATATCTTCAATTGATTGATGAGATCCTCCATCTTCTCCAACTGATATTCCTGCATGTGTAGGAGCTATCTTTACATTTAATTTTGGATAAGCTACTGTATTTCTTATTTGCTCATAAGCTCTTCCTGCTGCGAACATTGCAAATGTTGATGCAAATGGAATCTTTCCACAAGTTGCAAGTCCTGCTG
>SAMEA5043656__coassemble_22_pt1 | contig 50730 bp, 55 predicted proteins | sample SAMEA5043656__metabat2_low_PE_002 | metagenome-assembled genome bin SAMEA5043656 (sample SAMEA5043656) | Gadus morhua | reverse complement strand
TTGTTTCAAAGTTTTCTGTTGTGATTACACTTTCTTGCAATTTAACAGCTTTTCCCTCTGCACTTAAAGTCAATGCACATGTTAAAAATGATAATAATAATAAATTTTTATTCACTTTTTCCTCCCTCGAGATTAAATGTCTAAAAGTATCCTGACTAACTTCATCCTACTCCTATCCCTTCCCAACTTTTTAGTCAGTGGTTTATATAGTTTCGTCAATTTTACAGTGGCGGGGCCGTAAAGGAATTTAACCTTATTTCCATATTAAACATTTTTATATTCTTCAATAAAACATATTGTATCATTTTTAACTAAATTATGTAAGGTTTTAAATACTTTATTCTCATATATTTTTTCAATAAAAAAGTGAGAATACATATTGTACTCTCACTTTATTTCTTATTAATTATTTTTATTATCTTCTATTTGTTGGTCAAATTTATATTTTATTCTCATTCTCTCAGTTCTCATTTTAGCTTGAACTACTGCTTTTTCTTTATTTATTTTTTCAATCTCACTAAAATTAGGAGTATCTTTTGCCATCTCTTTCATTAACTTTACTTTTATTTCTTGTAATTCAATCTGCCATTGATCAAATTTTGGATTATCTTTTATTGCTTTTCTTATTTTCTGTTGTTCTACTGAATTTTCTGAACATCTATTATGAGAGTTCATTCTCATTCTATTTCCTCTCATCTGATTCTCGCCTTTAGCTAATGTTACTGTTCCTAAACCTAATGCCATCATTGATACTAATAATATTTTTTTCATATTTTATTACCTCCTAGTTTTACTTTTATTTCTAAAAATATATTAACAAACTATTGTGGCTAAAATATGTCCTAAATCATTTAATTTAATTTTATTTTTTTACAATTATTAATCTTAAAACATCTTTCATCATTAAATTTTTAACTTTAATCTCTTTAAAACCAATTCTTCTAATTGTTTTTTCTGTTTCTCTTAATAATGATGTTCCTAAAATGTTTATAGTTAAAAAATTAAGTATCCATAGAAAAAAATTAATAAAAGAATTTTTACTTTTCATATGCTCTAAAAAAATAGCAGAACCTCCAGGTTTTAATACTCTATATATTTCCTCTAAGCCTTTTTGTGGGTTTGGTACAGTACAAAAGACACATGTAGATAATACTGAATCAAAGGAGTTATTTGGAAACTGTATATTTTCAATATTCATTTCAACTAAAGTTATATTTTTCAAATTTAACTTTTCTATCTTTTTTTCTGCTAAATTTAACATCTCTTTTGAAAAATCTAATCCAATAACCTCTATTTCCTTAGGATAATATTTTAAATTAGCTCCACTCCCAATTCCCACTTCTAAAACTTTTCCTTTCAGATGAGAAACTGCTTCTTTTTTAAATTTTCCAATTGGCATTTTATTTTCAATATAATCATAAAATTTTGCCCATTTATTATAACCATTTTTTGGCTTCATAGACACCTCTTTATTTTAATTTTTTATATACCTTTTCTATTTCATCAAATACTCTATGAGAACCTCTAAGTAATATATTTGAATCTATTTTATATATTTTATTATTTTTAAATGCCTTTGTTTCCTCTATTAAAGGAATGGCTTTTTTAACATCGTCAATATTTTTTACTCCCCTTGTACCTATTATTATATCTGGATTTTCACTTAATACATATTCAGATGAAATAATAGATTTTTTTCCAAAGGATGGTGTTATTACATTCAAACCCAAAAGTTCAAGAATTTCTACTGGTAAAGAATCCTTTGAAAAGGAAGAGGGAGGATTTGTTGAATATAAAATTAAGACTTTTCCTTTTAATTTTTCTTTGTTTTTTAAACTATTCAATTGTTTTTCTAATTCATTTGCAACTTTCAATGATTCTTTTTTCTTATTTGTTAATCGTCCTAAAACTTCAATATTCCCAATTATATTTTCTAAAGATTTATTTGAGTAAATTAAAGATGGAACACCTATTTTTTTTAACTCATCAACTTTATTTCCCATAACATTAAAAATAACTAAGTCTGGATTAAAAGATAATATCTTCTCTACAGAAGGTTTTGATATTGGACCTGCCAAAGGCAAATCTTTTGTTTTTTCCTCTGGCCATATTGAATTTCTATGATTTCCAATTGCAACTATTTCATCTTGAGACTCTAATTTATAAAGTATTTCAACAACTCCATAATTATATACAACTATTTTTTTATATTCCTTTAACTTTATACTATTTCCATAATCATCATAAACTTTACTATCTTTTATTTCCAAAGAAAAAACTGCTCCACACATTGTTAAGAATATTAATAAAATTTTAATCATCGTTACTCCTTTTAGGTAATATATATTTAGTATTGGCATTTTCTATAATTTCTGGAGAATATCCATAAATATCTTCTAATATATCTTTTTTTATAATATCTTTAGGTTTTCCTATATATGTTATTTTTCCATCTTTCATAAAGCAAATTTTATCACAAAATAAAGAAGCTAAATTAATATCATGTATTACAATAATCCCTATAAGATCACTTTCTTTTATCTTAAAAATTAATCTCTCTAAAAAATCTAGAGCATGATTTATATCTAAGGCTGAAGTAGGTTCATCTAAAAATATTATTTCTCCCTCTTGAATAAAAGCTTTTCCTAAAAGTATTCTTTGAAATTCACCTCCACTTAAATTAACTACCTTTCTCGATAGGTAATTCTCTAAATTTAAATCCTTTATAACTTGATTTACAATATTATTATCATTTACATCCAATCCTTTAAAAGGATTTTTAATATGAGGGATCCTTCCTAATCTTAAAAATTCTAGCACATTAAACTCTATATTTTGATTTGTACTTTGTGTTATAAATGCTATTTTTTTTGATAACTCTCCCAATGAAATATCTTTTAAATTTTTCTCATCTATTAAAACTTTTCCAGAATCCATTTTGTAAAATCCCATAATAGTTTTTAATAATGTTGATTTTCCACAACCATTTGAACCTAATATTCCAACTAATTCACCTGAATCCAATGATAAATTTACACCTTTTAAAATCTTATTTTTTCCATATGAATATTCAAGATTTTCCACTTTTAAACTCTTCATTAACAATCTCTCCTTTTTTTAAAAGCTAAATATAAAAAGAAAGGAGCTCCAAAAATTGCTGTAATTACTCCTATTGGTATTTCCATAGTACTAACGATTCCTCTTGAAAGAGTATCACATAATAATAGAAAAATTCCTCCATAAAACATTGAAAGTGGAATTAATTTTATATTGCTTACTCCAAAAATACTTCTTACAATATGAGGAATAATTAAACCTACAAAACCTATCATTCCACTAAAAGCTACAGAAAATCCAATCATAAATGTAGAAACTACTAAGACACTATATTTAAAAAATTTAACATCTATTCCTAGTGTATATGCTTCCTCTTCAGATAATAAAATAGCATCTAATTTATATCTATTTTTATAAAAATAAACCAATGAAAACAGTAATGGAATTAATAAAATTATTATCTCTTTCCATGTTCCACCACCTAAATAACCCATTGTCCAAAGAACAATTCTAAAACTATCTTCACCTATTAAATACATTGAAAGAGAAATAAAAGCTCTCAACAAAGCAGATATTGATATTCCAACAACTAATAATGTTGAAAGGTTAAGAGTTCCTTTTTTATTATTAGATAACTTAAATATTATAAAAGATGTTATAAAAGAAAATATTGATCCTAATATCCCATAATACTCTTCAGGTAAATTTAAAAAATATGCAATTACTGCTCCAAAAGTTCCACTCGCTGATATTCCTATTATATATGGATCTGCCATAGGATTTTTAAAAAGTGTTTGAGTTACAGCTCCACTACTTCCTAATAGCATTCCTACAATAAGTGCCATTATTATTCTTGGTAATCTTAAGTTCCAAATAATTTTATTTTCCATTATATTTGAAGTTGATCCTAAAAATAAAATTTTCAAACTATTTAAAATAGAAATTTTATAATTCCCCACTACTAAAGCAAGAAAAAAAAGACCTATTAAAAATAAAAATGATACTACTAATACTCTCCGTTTATCTATTTTCATTTTTCTCCCCATTTATCTATTTGTTTTATAAATTAATTATACGTTTCCAAAATATTAGTGTCAAATTTATTTCCATAAAAAAAAACTCCCTAAAAAGGAGTTTTATTTTTTTATGACATTTTTAAAAATTCCAATGGATTTAATATTTTTCCATTTTTTCTAATTTCAAAGTGCAAATGAGGTCCTGTTACTCTTCCTGTTGCACCACTTAATCCAATAATCTGATTTTGAGTAATTTTTTGTCCTCTTCTTACACTAATTCTACTTAAGTGTGCATATCTAGTTTCATACCCACCTGGATGCTTTATTATTATTACATTACCATACCCTCTTGCTCTACCTGCATAAGTTACTACACCTGTTTTAGCTGACATTACCTTCGTTCCTACTTTAGCTCTTAAATCTAAGGCTCCATGCTGCAATACTCTTTTTAATACTGGATGACTTCTTCTTCCATATCCACTTGTCACATGCATTGCTAATAATGGATTGGCAAATCCAGCAACCATTGGTCTTACTGCATATTCATTTTTTGTCCCTTTTAAATATCTCGATACTTTTGGTTCTCTTAAAAATATTTTTGCTCCAATTAATAAGGTATCCATTCCATTATCTTCTTTTAATATTTTTTCACTAACATCAAATTTTAAAGCTAACTTTGAAAAAGTATCACCTTTTTTTATAGTATAAAAAATTCCATCTTCTGTTGGTATTTTAATTTTTTTTCCAATTTGTAATATTTTTAAGTTTTGATCTAAATTATTTGCATATATGTAATCGCTTTTTATTTTATATTCTTTTGATAAATCATAAATTGTATCGCCTTTTTTTATAACATATTCAAAATTTTCTAATGTTACTTTTTCAGCTAGTTCAACATTTTCAGCTTCTTTTTCAGAATTTTCTTGATTCTCCCATTCTAATCCTAAATCTTTTTCTATTTTTTCAGAATCTTTCTCTTCAACTAACCCATCATTTTCTTTTATTTTCTCAGTAGCTTCAGTTTTTTCTTCCTTCACAACTTGTTTTTCAATATTCTCTTCTTTTATATTTTGAGGTGTTGTTATTTTTACAATTTCTTTTGTTTCTGCCTTATTAATATTCTTATTATATAAAATATTTCCCGCCAATATTCCTACTATTATTAATAATTTCACACTTTTTTTCATAGCTCTCCATTTTTTATTTGACTTTATTGAAAATAAATACTTATTAAATTTTACCATATTTTTCTATTTTCAGTCTAGTTTTATTTTTTTATAATACAAAAAAAACTAATAAAATCAATACCATTTACTATATTTATAAAAAAATAACAAGTGGCTTTTTAGTTGTGGGATGAGGAAGTATATCCACATCTATTTCAAAAATTTTTTTTATTTTTTTCTTTGTTATTACCTCTTCTGGAGATCCTTCACAAATTATTTTTCCATCCTTCATTGCAAAAATATAATCACAATAACTACTAGCAATATTAACATCATGAATTACAGCAACTACAGTTTTATTTAAACTTTTAATCAAATTCATAATTTGATACTGATATCTCATATCAAGATGATTTGTAGGTTCATCTAAAATTAAAATGTTACTCTCCTGTGCAAGCGATCTTGCAATAAATACTCTTTGCATCTCTCCACCCGAAAGAGTTAAAAAACTTTGATGTTTTTTTTCTAATAATCCTACTTTTTCTAATGCTTTATCAATCTCTTTTTCTTCATCTTTTTTATAAAATAATGAACTTTTAGTATATCTTCCCATCTCTACAATCTCTTTAACTGTAAAATCAAAAATTATTTTTTGATTTTGACTAAGTACTGATATTTTTTGCGCTAATTCTTTTATTGAATATTTCTTTAAATCTTTTCCCTCTAAAAAAATTTTATCATCTTCTGGAGAGTATGATTTATATATATTTTTTAAAAGGGTGCTCTTTCCACACCCATTTTCTCCTATAATTCCTACAAATTTATGTTTTTTTATTTCTATATCTATATCTTTTAAAATATCTTTATTATCTATATTAAATGATAATTTTTTTACCTTAATCATTTTATCCTCCAAATCTATAACTGTTTTTTCTCAACATACTCATAAAAAATGGTGCACCAATTATAGAGGTTATTACACCGATTGGAATCTCTTGATTTTTAAATAAATATCTTGTTAAAGTATCCATTGTTAATAGAAAAAGACCACCTAATAAAACTGATGTTATTATCAATTTTTTATGATTACTTCCAACTAACCCTCTTGAAATATGCGGTATTACAAGTCCTACAAAACCTATTACTCCTGTTACTGACACTATTACTCCTGTTAAAAATGTCGATAATAATACTATTAATATCCTTAATTTTTTAACATCAACACCTAAACTTTCTGCAACATCATCTCCAGACATTAATATATTTAATTCTCTATATTTATAATAAGTTATTAATATTCCTAGTAACAGAACTATAAATATAGGAAATATTTGACTCCATCTTGCACCTGCTAAACTTCCTGAAATCCAAAACATTGCACCTCTTAAATCATTTTCATTTTTAGCTGTTGTTACTAAAAAAGTAGTAATTCCTGAAAATAAAGAAGATATTGCAACTCCTACTAAAACCAACTTAGTACTTGAAAATGAACCTCTCCCTGATAAATAAAAAACTAAAAAGGCTGTTAAAGTTCCAAATATAAATGCTCCTACACCTGGAGAAAATTTAAATCCAAATACACCACCTAAGACAATTGATAAAACTGCCCCTGTACTAGCTCCTGAAGAGATTCCTAAAATATAAGGACTAGCTAAAGAGTTTTTAGTTAATGCTTGCATTAAAATTCCAACTAACGATAGTCCAGCTCCACATAAAATCCCTAAAATCATTCTTGGAGCTCTTAAATTCCATACTATCATCTCTGTACTTTTTTTCCATTCTATTTGAAATATATTCTTTTCAAACACTCTATTTATTACAATTTTCCAAATATGAAGGGGTGATAAATCAACACTTCCTACTGTTATTCCCATTGTTCCAATAAAAATTAACAATAGACTACTTACTATCATTAACTTTTTAAAGCTTTTTTTTTCTTTCATCTATTCTCCTCTTATTTATTAAATCCCTCGGCCATTAATTTAACTGCATAAGGAACTCTTACTCCTGCAGATAAATAACTTAAAGGAACTACTATAAATTTATTTTCTTTTACTGCTGAAATTTCTGAAATAGGAGAGTTTTCTTTTAAAAATTTGATTTTATCTTTATAATTAACTTTTCCATAATCTACTACTACTATATAATCAGGATTTTCATCTAATACCCTTTCCCAAGTTCCTGTTCCAAAAGAAAAAGATGTATTTTTAAATATATTTTCTCCACCTGCCATTTCAATTAGCGTATTCCCAATACCTCCTCCTCCAACTACAAAAGGAGCTGTTTCTTGACTGTCATATGCAAATACTTTTACAGGTTTCTCTGATTTTTTTATTTTTATTTTTGCTATTTCACTTTTCATATTTTTCACAACATTTTCAGCATTTTTTTCCACATTAAATTTTTCACCTAAAGTTAATATATCTTTATAAATATCATCTATTTTACTGCTATTTTGTGATTTTGTAAAATACACTTCTACTCCGTTCTCTTTTAATTCTTCTGGTGTTCCTAGATTTTTCTCTGTAGCTATTGATTTCCATCCAATTAAAAAATTTGGATTTATTGAATAAAATTGCTCTTTTGTTGGAGCTCTCTCTGATAATACTGGTATTTTATCATATTGCTTTTTTAAACTTGGTAATATTTTATCGTCTAAAAAAGAAGTTCCTATCATTTGATCTTCTGCTCCAATTGATAGAAGTATCTCTGTTGTAAACTGCGCTGTAGATACTGCTCTTAATTTAGTTTTTTCTTTTCCTAATATTAATGTACATATACATATAAATAAAAATATTATTCTTTTCATTTAATTTCTCCCTTTAAAAAAAAATTGGAGAGAAAAATCTCTCCATAAAATTAATGATTACTCTCTTTCCCTTTTTCATAATCTTTTTTCTTTTTAAGAATATCTTCTGGTGCAAATTCAAAAATAGATTTTATATTCTTCAAATATATATCTTGAATTTTTGAGATCTCCCCTAAACCTCTTAAATCTAAATTAATTTCAAATCCATTTGCTTCTAACTCCTCTTTCCAATCTTCTGCAATATCATTTTTTGCATGATCTCCAGCTACAAACATTAAAGGCATTAATTTCACTTTATTTATTCTATCTTTTTTCAATAAATCTATAACATTTTCAATAGTTGGATATCCTTCTACTGTTCCTATATAAAACTTTTTACCCAAAGCTTTTGCTACATAATCTAGCATTGGATAAGCTGATGTTGCTGAATGTTCTGTTCCATGACCTACAAATACTACCCCTTCATCATCAGATAAATCTCCTATCTCTTGTGATAAAGCCTCTACTACCATTTTATAATTCTCTGGAGTACTTAATAATGGATTTCCTACTCTAATTTCATTAAAACTACTCAGGTGTATTTCAACCTCTCTTTTTAATGCTTCCATCTCTGTTCCATTTATTATATAAGTTGGCTGAATCAAAATATTTTTATATCCATCTTCTTTTAGTTTTTTTAACATTTGTGATGTATTTAAGTTTTCTATTCCTCTTTTTAATAAAATCCTATTTATTATTCTTGAAGTATAAACTTGAAACAAATCAATTTCTTCATATTTTTCTTTTATTTTTTTGTTTATTTCATCTATTGTTTTTAATTTTGTATCTTCATGTGTTGTTCCAAAATGAGCAATTAATATTGCTTTTTTTTCTTTTAATTTATTAAAATTCATTGTTACTCCTCAACTTTATTAATGAGAGTGTCCCTCTTCTCCCTTTGTATATCCTCTTTTTTTAGCAAGAATATCTATTTCTTTATGTTTTTCCAAAAACTTTGCATCGTTTATGAATTTATTTTGAATTTCTGGCATCTCTCCCAAAGGTAATAACTTCACATTTACCTTATATCCTGCTTTTTCTAACATATCTTTCCAATCTCCAGCTATATCATTCTTAGCATGATCTCCAGCTACAAACATCATTGGCATTAGAACCACTTCTTTAATTTTATCTTTTTTTAACTGTCTATTAACTGTGTCAAATGTTGGATACCCTTCTACTGTTCCCACATACATTGGCTCATTCATATCTTTAGCCATATAATCAAACATAGCATATGCTGAATTTCCTGAATCATAACTTCCATGTCCTACCAAAACTATTCCTTCATTTTTTTTCAATTTACCTATATTTTTCTTGATTATTTTAATTGTATCTTCATAATCATGAGGATTATTTAATAAAACTTCTCCAACCCTTAATTCTTTAAAGTCTTTTGAAAATTCTTGTGCTTCTTTTTTTATTGCATCCATTTCAACTCCATCAATAACATTAGTTGATTGAATTATTATATTCTCATATCCTTGTTTTTTTAAAGCTTTTAACATCTCTGTTGTATTCATTTTATTAATATTTTCTTTATCATGTAGCTTTTTATTTATTATTCTTGATGTATAAACTTCAAAAACATCAGCATTCCCTTTAAAAGCTTTCGCCGCTTTTTGATTAATTACATCTATAGTCTTAGCTCTTGTGTCATCATGAGTAGTTCCAAAATGTGCCATAATTACAGCACTTTTCCCACCGTTATAAAATTCAGAATCAACATATGATTCAGCTCCATGTGCAAAAGATAAAACTGTTGTTAAACAAAATAATGAAACAAATAATTTCTTCATGTAAAACCCTCCCAAATAAATTAAGTTAAATTTGAGAGAAGAGTTTATTAAATGTTGAATACTCTTCTCTGTCCGCGCAGATATACTAATTATGGCAGGTATCCTGACTTAGATTCATCCTACTAATAGCCCTTCCCAAAATATTACTTTCAGTGGTTTTTCTATTTTCGTCATCATTACAGTGGCGGGACCGTTTAAGCTTATACTTAATTCCCTTTTAATCAAAAGAACCATAATTTTATACTTTATACTATCACCTGTGCGTACAAATTTCAATCGTTTTATTAAAAATAATAACAAAAAGTTTTATAATAAATACAATATATATTTATCACCATTGACTTTTTGTAAATATTTTTTGTATGATTAATATTATAATTTAAAACAATAAAAGGAGTTATTTATGAATAAACAATCATTTTCCAAACTATATTTCTACTTAAAAAAAGAAAAAAAATATCTTTTTCTTTTCTTAATTATAAGGCTATTAATGACATCAATTGATATTTATTCTCCACTTCTTATAAAATCTCTTATTGATAAAGCTTTACCTTTTAAAAATATAACATTATTATTTCACTATTCTATTATTTTAATAATATTATATATCTTTCGTTTGATTTTTGCTATTAATTCTCAAGTTAATGGAAAATTAATGGGTAGCAAAATAAAACAAAATATGAGAGTTGATCTAACAAAAAAAATATTAAAACAACCTCATAATTTTTTCAAAACTAATAATAGCGGCGACTTAATCTCTAGGGTGATAAGTGATTTAGATAGTATATCTACTCTTTGCCATAGAGGATTAGAAGATTTTATTTTTTCATTTATTACTATTTTTTCATCTATTTTTATTATGTTTGACTTTAGCTATAAATTAACTATTATCTCTTTGATTCCTTTACCACTTATTTTAATTTTTGTTTATCGTGAAAATTTAAAAATGAAAAAAGGATATAGAACTATTAGAAAAAATAATGGACTTTTAACTAGTTCTTTACACGATATTTTAAAAACAATATTTTTTTTAAAAGATAATCACCTTGAAAATAGTGCTTTAAATGATTTTTCCAAAACTAATATTACTTTATTTCAAAGTGAAAAATCCAATATGCTTCCCTCTAGCCTACTTGTTTCTTCTGTAACTTTTTATTCAAATATTACTCAACTTGTTATAATTTTAGCCGGTGGCTATCTTTATATAAAAGATAGTCTTACTATGGGTGTAATTCTTTCTTTTCTTTTATTAGTCGATAGATTCCGATTAAGAATAATGAGAATGGTAGGACTTATTGATATTTATCAAAAAGGTGTTTCGGGACTACATCGTTTTACTGAAATTTTAGATATTCCTGATTTACCTGATGGAAATATAGAGATTAACTCTGATATTAAAAATATAGAATTTAAAAATATCTCGTTTTCTTTTAACGATACTTTAATTCTTAAAGATTTTAATTTAAAAATAAAACAAGGTGAAAAAATAGCAATTGTTGGAAAAAGTGGTATTGGAAAAAGTACTACTGCAAATTTATTAAAAAAAAGTATAATTCCCCTTAAAGGAGAAATTTTAATTAATAATATTCCACTAAATTCAATTAAAACTGAAAGTTATTTAAATAAACTTGGTATTGTTGATCAAGGAGAATATATTTTAAATAAAAGTATTATTGATAATATTAAATTAGTTAAAGAAAATGCCACAGAAAAAGATTTATATTTTGCTTTTGAAAAATCATATTTAAATGAAATTATTAATATATTTAAAGAGAAAGAAAATACTCTAATCGGAGAAAAAGGAGTCTTTTTAAGTTCAGGTCAAAAACAAAAAATTGCCATGGCTAGACTATTCTTAAAAAATCCTGATATTATATTATTGGATGAAGCAACTAATGCCCTGGATATTATTAATGAAACCTCAATATTAAACAATATAAAAGAAGTTTATAAAAATAAAACAATTATTGCAATTACTCATCGTTTAAGTATATTAAAGGATTTTGATAAAATATATGTTTTTGATAAAAATAACATTATTGAAGAGGGTACTTTTTCACAACTAATTGAAAAGAAAGAATATTTTTATAATTTATATAATGGGATTAGAGAGGATTAATAAACTTTAATCTTCTCTTTATATTGAATTTTTTATAATTATATCAACTAACTCTTTAAGCTTTAATTGAACAATTAATAATTTTTTATTCGAATCTTTATCTTTTATATATTTTTTTAAATTTATTTCTGAAGATATTCTATATGCACAAAACAGCTCTAATTCTTTTTGTAATCTTATATTCTCCTTAATTAAAGATACTATTATTTTATCTATTTCTAAAAAATTTTCAGCTATTAAATCTCTTTTAGATAAAATATCTTTATATTTTTTTAGTTCTTCTATATTAATAGCGAAATCTTTTTTTAATCTCTTTTCTTTATTTTTTTCTATAAAATATCCTAATATTTTTTTTAATGTAGTCATTATAGCCTTCCTTTTACTATTTATTTACACAAATAAGAATACTAATTTTACAATAAATTTGCAATAAAAAAGCAGAATTAAATTTTTTAATTCTGCTCATTTTATTTATTTAGCTACATTTCCTGCAACATTCATTGCATCCCAAGTTCTTGCAAAAGGTGGAGCATAACAAAAATCCATCATTCCTAATTGATCAACTGTTAATTTAGCAAATATTGCTGTAGCTAAAGAATCCACTCTTAGAACAGCACCTTTTTTCCCAACTATTTGTCCTCCTAAAAGAACTCTTGAATCTGTATTATATATTAATTTAATAAATATATCTTCTCTTCCTGGGTAATAATTTGTTTGATTTTTATCTTTTATAAATACAGTTTTATAATTTATCCCCATATTTTTTGCTTCATTTTCTGTTATTCCTGTTCTTCCTGCTTCTAAATCAATTACTTTAACTGCCGCTGATCCCAAAGTACCCTGAAACTCTGTATCCATTCCTACTAAATTTTCACCAACAATTCTTCCTAATTTATTTGCAGTTGTAGCTAAAGGTATATATACGTTTTCATCTCTAACCAAATGATGAACTGTTGCACAATCTCCAGCTGAATAAATTGAATCAATACTTGTTCTTCCTTTATTATCTATAATAAGAGCTCCATTCTTCAGCATTTCAATACCAGTCTCTTTTAAAAATAAAGTATTAGGTCTTATTCCTGTTGATATTATAACTAAGTCAGCTCTATATTCACCTTTATTAGTCTTAACTCCAACTACTCTACCATTTTCTTCAATAATACTTTGAACTAATTCTTCAACATGAAGATCTATTCCTTCGTATGAATTTATTTCTTCTTCCATTATATCTGTAATCTCTTTATCAAAGCTTTCTAATAAAACCCTATCTCCAAGTTGAATTATTCTAACACTATCTTTTCCCAGGTGTTTAGCTGCTTCTGCTACTTCTAAACCAATATATCCCGCACCTACAATCACAATATTTTGATTCTCTTCTCTAATCATTTCTTTTTTTAATTCAATTCCATCTTGAAAATCTTTTAAAGTAAATACTCCCTTAGCATTTACATTTTCTATTGGAGGAATTATTGCATGTGCTCCTGTTGCTATAACTAACTTATCATAAGTATCAATAAACTCTTCATTGGTTAATATTTTTTTTACTGTTACCTCTTTCTTTGTAACATCTATTCCTAGTACTTCATGCTTTACTTTTACATTTATTCCAGCTTCTATAAATTTTTCCACTGGTCTTGCTATCATATTTTTTGAATCTTCAAAAAAATTCCCTACATAATAAGGAAGTCCACATGCTCCCCATGAAACAATATCCGTTTTCTCATATATAACTATCTCTGCTGTTTTATCTAATCTTGATGCTTTAGCTGCTGCTGACATTCCAGCTGCTACTCCACCTATAATTATAACTTTCATATTCCCTCCTAAATTTAAAATAAATATTTTAATTATTTAGCATTATTTCAAGAACAACTTCATCTGTTTTTCTTAATCCTTCATGTGCTAATACTTTTACATTAGCTAATGTAGCTTCTACATCTTTTCCAACAAGTCCTTCTCCATATTCAAAATTTCTATTTTTCTTTGACATATAATAAGAATCAAAAGCCATTCCTATTGAAGAAGCAATTTTTGTGGCACATGAACTTTTTGCACCATCACAAAGCATTCCTGATAATGTTGCCAATGTTGTTTCTATTGCTGCACTTACTCTTTCAAGAGATAAACCATCTAAGAAAGATAATGCTCCTGCTACTCCTCCACCAGCACAAACAACTCCACAATATGCTGATAATCTTCCTACATTTGATTTTATATGAATTGTAGTCATATGAGAGAAAAATAATCCTCTAATTAACTCTTCATAAGATAAACCTTTTTCTTCACAATATTTTATAACTGGTAAAGATGCTGACATTCCTTGGTTTCCACTTCCACTAGTTGTCATTACAGGCATTCCACATCCATTCATTCTAGCGTCACTTCCAGCACTTGCAAAACTTACCATTTTATTTTTCAAGTCCTTACCATAAACTCCTTCTTCCATTCCTTCGGCTAAACTCTTACCCATTGCAATTCCATAAGTATTAGTTAATCCTTCTTTAGCTATAGCAGAGTTATACTCTATAACTTTTTTAAATAATGGTTCAATTGAAGATAAATCTATTGTTTTAGCTAGATTATAAATTAATTCAACTGTTAAAAATTCTTTATCAGTCATTGTTTCATGTGTTGAAACTTCATCACACGAACATCCCTTTAACTCTACTCCATTTTTTAAAATTGAAACAATATTTGTATGATAATCTTTTATTTCAACTGTTACTTCTTCATTTCCTAAGTAACCTGTTGCTCTCATATGTAATTTTACATCACCATCTATTTTACTTGTTTTGACTCTATTTTCTTTTAAATAGTTTTCAACTTCTGATAATCTTGAATTATCAATTGTTGATATTACCATTAACTCTTTAGAAGAATCACCTAAAATTGTTCCTAAAGCTACTGCAGCTTCTATTCCTACCATTCCATTTGAATTAGGAATTTTAACACTTTTAACATTTTTTATTAAATTTCCAGAAAGTAAAATTTCTATTTTCTCTGGAACGTTTCCTAATAATGATGTTATTTTACTTCCTATATATGCTAAAGCTATTGGTTCTGTACACCCTTCCGCTGGTACTATCTCTTCATTTAAAATACTTAAAATTTTATTAATCATTTGAAACCTCCAATTTATTATATCTTTTTTTATATATAAATATAAGCAATTTTTATTCCAAATTATAAAAATGATAAAATTTAATGTATATTTAAAAAAAAATAGATTTAATCTATTTTTTTTAAGTATTTGTAAATAAATTCCAATTCTTGATTTTTCATTTTGAAAATTATTTTCATTTTGAAAATTATTTTTAATTCTTATTTTTCATTTTGAAAATTAAACTATTTCATATTTTTGTATTTTTCTATACAATGTTGTTAATCCTATACTCATTTTTTTAGAAATTTCTTTTTTCCCATCTGTATCACTTCCATAAATTTTTAACGCTTTTTTTATATAATTTTTTTCAATCTCTTCAAAATCATCTAATTTATAATTTTTCTCAAAATCAAAAGTTTTTTCATTAACTTTTACTTTTTCATCTATATTTAATAATTTTTCAGGAACTGTTGAAACATCTAAAGTTTCCCCATTATTAGAAATACTAAACATAAATTCAATTGTATTTTCTAACTCTCTTATATTTCCGGGCCAATTATAATCTAGTAAAATATTTTCTACTTTTTCATCTATATTTTGAATATATTTATCTGTTATTTTATTATATTTTTTTATTAACTTATATGCTATTGGTAATATATCCTCTTTCCTATGTCTTAAAGGTATCAATTCAAAAGGAATCACTTTTAATCTATAATATAAATCACTTCTAAATTTTTTTTCCTCTATTCTTTTTTCTAAGTCTACATTTGTTGCAGATATTATTCTTATATCTAAATCTATTACTCTATTTGAACCAATTCTCGTAACTTTTCTTTCTTGAATAACTCTCAATAGTTTTGCTTGTAAGTATAAAGGCATATCTCCTATTTCATCTAAAAAAATTACTCCTCCATTTGATAATTCAAATTTTCCCATCCTTCCATTTTTATCAGCTCCAGTAAAAGCACCTTTTACATATCCAAACAATTCACTTTCCAATAAAGAATCGGGTATTGCCGCACAATTTATAACAATAAAAGGGGCATTTCTTCTATCACTATGAAAATGTAGGGCTCTTGCTACTAACTCTTTTCCTGTTCCACTTTCTCCTGTTATTAGTACTGTTGATTTAGATAGAGATACTCTTTTAATTCTTTCTTTTAATTCTCTTGTAAAATGAGATTCTCCTATTATATTTTTAGTTGAAACACTATTTGATGTTTCAACTAACTCTCTAATATTACTATTCACCTTATTCATATCATCAAAAATAAAAAGTTTTTCATTTCTTCCAAAAGACTCAAATGGTAAAATTTTACCGACAACTTCTACTTCTTTATTATCAATTTTTAATTTAAATATCTCTTCCTTCATTAAAAAATCTTCTAATGATTCTATTTTTACTTTTTTTCCAATTATTTCACTATCAATATCTATTTTTTTTAAAGCATATTTATTTCTTGTCGTTATTATGTTATTTTCATCAAACCTTATTACTCCCTTTTGAAGGGTATTTAATATCGTTGATAAAACATTTTCTCTTTCTGCTTTTTCTAAATTCTCTTTATATTCTGTAAATCTTATACTTATTAATTCTGCCATTTGTTCTACAAAATCCAAATAATTTTTTAAATCATTTTCTATTTTTTCTTTTTGTTTCTCATCAAAAGAAACTAAACTAATAAGACCTATTATTTTTTTTTCATTTCTTATAGGAGTAGAAATTTCTAAAGTTTCTAAACAACATTTTTTTTCTGAACATCCATCACATATTGAATCCTCTCTTGGATTTAAAATAACTGTTGTTTCTCCTGTTTCTAAAGCCTTTTTATTTGCTCTTCCTTTGATTATTTCCCCTATTTTTTGTGGTCCACTTCCTGTTATTCTAACAAGATTTTTATCACAGATACCTACATCCATAGAAAAAAGTTTAGAAATAGTATTTGCATATTTTTTTAACTCTTCCTTTATATCTTGTAAATTAACTTTCATTACTCTCCCTTGAAAATACTATGTTTTTTATATGTATATTAACAAAAATAATTTCCTAAGTCAAACTTATATAAAAAGATTCTTGACTTATATTTATTAAAATTATATTATTAGTTAATGGCATATGCCATTAACTAATAATATGTGAGGTGTATCATGAAAATAGCAGTTGTAGCAGACAATAATAAGGTAAGTCAACATTTTGGACAAGCTAAAGGTTTTTTTGTTTATGATAGTGAAGGTAATAAAGAATATTATGAAAGCACTGGTCATGGTGAGATTCCTGCACTTTTAAAAGAATTAAATATAGATTTTGTAGCTTGTGGTGGTATTGGACAAGGAGCTATGGATAATTTAAAAAATAAGGATATAAAAGCTTTTACAGGTTTAGAAGGTCTTTGTGATGATATTGCTGATGGTTTCTTTAGAGAAATTTTAGTAACTGGAAGACAAAAATGTTGTGGTGGACATGGAAACCACGAACATCATAAACATGATGATAATCACTCTTGTAATTGTAATTGTGGTAAATAATTTTGTCTAGACCAGTTAAAATTAGAAATGTAGAGTTAATTCCAACTAATACCACTTTTATTCCTGAAGGGCAAAAAAAATGTTCTACTTCTTTTAATAATTTAAAAATAGAAGAGTTTGAAGCCATTAGATTAAAAGATTTTCAAGAGCTATCTCAAGAAGAAGCTGCTGAAAAAATGGATGTATCACGACAAACATTTCAAAAAATTCTAAGTTTAGCTAGAAAAAAAATTGCAGATGCTCTTATCAATGGACATGGAATTTCTATTGGCGGTGGTGATTTTAAAACTCCCCACTGTAAATTTCATTGTGAAGATTGTTCATACGAATACATTCCTTCATTTAATTCTCAATTAAATCAATGTCCTAATTGTTCATCTGAAAATATTATTTGCATCAAAATACAAAAAAAATGCACAAAATTATGCCATTTAAAAAAGTAGGATTACTCCTACTTTTTTAAATTAACACTCTTTCTATTCGATCATTTATACAAGATAAAAATTCATAGTGTGGCACTTTTAAATAATCTATTGCTTCTTCTAGATCATGAAAAATTTCGATTTCATCTCCCACTTTTACTGAATCATCAACTACTACAAAAGAACTATCCATACTTATATGTATTATTTTATATTTTTTATTATTGATTATAGACATAATATTTTCGCTTCTTTTCGATAATCCATCTCCATAACCTATTCTAATCTTTGCAACTTTATCTGTATCTAAAATATTTAAATTTTCTTTTTTTTCATATCCTATATACTTTAAATTTTTCACTTCTTTTATTCCTGAAATTTTTCCAACTAAGAAAATTGATCTCTTTATATAAGGATCATAATAACCTATTTCTTGTAGTCCAAATAATATTGTTCCACATCTTATATGAGTACAACCCTTTCCCTCAATGGATATTACTCCTGCACTGTTTTGAGAGTGTATCATCTCAAATCTATCTCTTCCTAAATTAGAAATAATTTTATCAAATTTATTTTCAATATCCAACATATCTTCATGTGTACAATCAAATAGATGAGTAGCTATGCCTTTAAACTTCAAATCATTTTCTTGTATTATTTTTTCTAATTTTTTAATCTCACTTTCTAAAATTCCATTTCGTCCAAATCCAAAATCTATTTTTAAATGCATTTGTGATGTTGATATTCCTTTAGATAATGCTTTTTTTAAATCTGATATGCTGTTAATAAAAATTTCAAGTTCATCAAAAACTTTTAATAATTCCATCTCTTCTATCGTTTCTAAAACTAATACTTTTATATTTTTTAACTTCAATCTCAATATTTTTTTAGCTTCCCAAATCCTAGCAACTGCAAAATATTTACACCCTTCCTCTTGTAATAATTTTACAACTTGCTCAATTCCATGTCCATAAGCATTAGCTTTTACAACTGCAATAATCTCTTTTTTTTTTGATTCTTTTAAATATCTATAATTATGAAGTATATTTTCTTTTTTTACTTTCATAAAAAAATCATCAAATGCCATATTTTCTCCTTTTTTCCTTTTAGTATACTCCAAAATTAAAAAAAGATGAAGAAACCTTCATCTTTTTTTCTTATAATCCAATAAATTCATTATTAAATTTATCTATTTCTTTTAAAACTTCTTCAGTTGTATTCATTAACATTACTCTTTCAACTAATTCTTGAGAAGATTTTTTATCTATCTTTATGATGTTTTTCTTAATTCTTGCAACTGATATTGCTGACATAGAAAAAGCATCAAGTCCCATTCCAAACAATAAAGCTGTTGCTCTTGCTTCTCCAGCAAACTCTCCACACATTGAAATTGGAATTCCTCCGTCATGTGCTCCATCTATTGCCGCTTTTATTGCTGATAATACCCCTGGATTATATGTATCATATAAATGAGATATTCTTTCATTACCTCTATCTACTGCTAAAGTATATTGTGTTAAATCATTTGTTCCTATTGAGAAAAAGTCAACTTCTTTAGCAAACCATTTAGCTCTAAATGCTGTTGCTGGAGTTTCTATCATTATTCCAAGTTGAATTTTTTCATCAAATTTAATTCCTTCATTTCTTAACTCTTCTTTACACTCTTCTAATAATTCTCTTGATTTTCTAACCTCTTCTATTGAGATTACCATTGGTAACATTATTTTAATATATCCAAATGCAGAAGCTCTTAATAATGCTCTAAATTGTGTTTTTAAAATTTCAGGTCTGTCTAAACAAATTCTTAATGCTCTCCATCCTAAAAATGGATTTTCTTCATGTGGTAATTCCATGTAAGGAAGGGACTTATCTCCACCTATATCCATAGTTCTTATAGTTACTGGATATTTATTTCCTTCTGAGTCTTCCATTGATTCTGCAACTGATTTATAAGCTTCAAACTGTTCATCCTCTGTTGGAAATCTATCTTTAGCCATAAATAAAAATTCAGTTCTATAAAGACCAATTCCATTGGCACCATTTCTCAATACACCACTTACATCTTTAGGTGATCCAATATTTGACCAAGCACCTACTACTATTCCATCTTTTGAAATTGCTTGCTTGTCTTTTAATTGTTTTAAAAGTTCTTTGTCAGCTAAATATTCTTCTCTTTTTTTAGTATAAAATAATATATCTTTTTCTTCTGGATTAAGAATTATATCTCCTGTTAAAGCATCTACTATAATTGAATTTTCATTTTCAACTAACTCCGTTATATTTCCTGTTCCTACTACAGCTGGAATTTCAAGTGATCTTGCCATAATTGATGAGTGTGCTGTTTTCCCTCCAATATCTGTTATAAATGCCACTACATTTTTTAAATCCAATTGAGCAGTATCTGATGGAGTTAAGTCCCTTGCTACAACAATTGAATTTTCAGGTAAAGATGAGAGATCCACTATATCCATTCCTACAATATTATATAGCCATCTTTTTGCTATATCTCCCAAGTCAGCAGCTCTCTCTCTTAAATATTCATCTTCAAGATTTGCTAACATATCACAATAACCACTAATCCCTTGTTCTAAAGCGTTCTCTGCACTTATTTTTTCATCTTCAATAAGTTCCACTACTTCATCAAAAAGATCTTCATCTTCTAATAAAGTTATATGTCCATCAAATATAGCTGCCTTATCTTCACCTAATTTTTTTGCTGTTTTATCTCTTATAATTAATAGTTGCTCTTTTGTTTTTTCTCTTCCCTCTATTAATTTTTCTTTTTGAATTTCTGAATTATCAAATTCACCTTTATCTATAAATAATTCTTCCTCTTTATATAAAAATACTTTCCCTATTGCTATTCCTGGAGACGCGTCTATTCCTTTTATTAACTTTTTCATAATTATCTCTCCCTAATTATCTATATTTTTTTCTATATTTTTCAACAAAAAAAGATGGAGTTACCCCCATCCCTCTTACTTTTCTAGATTAACTAGTCTTTTAGATTCTCAAGAAGGTGAGCTAACTTTTCTATTGCTTCGTTCTCATCTTCACCATTTGCATAAACTGTTATGTTTGCACCTTTTTTTATTCCTAAAGAAAGTAGTTTTAGTAAAGATGTTCCTTTTACTTTTTTTCCTTCTTCATTTTCTAATTCAATTTGTGACGTGAATGTTTTTGCTAAGCTTACGAATTCATTTCCTGGTCTTGTGTGTAATCCTGTTTCATTTTTAATTTCAACTGTTTTACTTATCATAATCTAAACTCACCTTTCTATCCTAATTGTTTTATTTTAATTAATAAATATAAGCATTTTTATACTTTAATTTAAATATAGAATACTTAATTTTAAAGTTTTTGTCAATTTTTATTTTGAGTGTTTTTCTCCAAAATTTTGGTTATTTTTATGTCTTTAAATATAATTTTTTATATCTTAAAGAAAAAATATAAACTCCAGTTTAACAAAACTTAGGCTATGTTAACCCTCCTCGTTAATTACTCTTTCAATATATTTTTTTATTGTATTAAAATATATCTTTTGAGATTTTCTTTTCATTGTAAGTAAAAAATTAATATCGATGCTTTCTTCTACAGAACATATATTGATCGCTCTTTCCTCTATTTTTAATTTTTCATATTCATCATATTCATCAAAAACTTTTAATATATCTGTAGAAATTTCTGAATCTTCTATTAAATCCTTTATACTATTTATTACTGGTTTCTTTACTGTTTTCCTTGCTTGATTTATTTTTTTCTTACTAATTAACCCTTTTTCTTTAACTATATTATTAAAAAGTGTTAGATTTTGCTTAGATTCTGCATTTTCTTGAGATAATAAATTTTTTAAAACACCGTTTATATATTGAACTAAGGTTGTTTTTATATTAGAATTTAAATTTTTATATATAATTTTCAAAACTTCTATTAGTATTAAATCTCCCTCTTCTATAAGAATTTTTTTTAATTTTGTATCTGTTCTTTTATCCCAAGCTCTAGAAGCATATATATTTTTTTTAGCTTTTTGAATATATTTAGATATATTTTCAGGAAAATCAAAATCACTTTTCTTTTCTTTTTTTATTATTGTTTTTTTAATTTTTTCTGTTTTATTTATTTCCACAATATCTATTACTTCTGCTTCTTCTATTTCTAGATCTTTATATTTCTTCTCTTTTTCTTTAGATCCACTATAAGTTAACTCTCTTGGTTTATTTAATTTATTTCCTTCTATAAACGTTGAAACATGACAATTTCCATCTTTATTGGGATTAAATTTATAAATAATATAATATGTTTCTTCTTCTTTAGAAATAAAAGACTCATAATACTCAACATAACCAAGTTCAACTAATACATCATAAGCTTTTTTTACCCTTTTTAAAACTTGTTTCATTCTACATAAAATATATTTTTTTATCTCACCATTCTTATTTGCTCTTTCTGTTATTTGCTCTGTTTTTAATGGAATTATTGCAGCTATTGTTCTTAAATTTATTTTATCTTCTTGTTTTTCATATCTTATTTTACTAATATATTTATAAATTCTTCCTGCAATTGGATCTTTAGCTAAAATCTCCATTAAAGCTTTTGAGTTATATTTAATATATCTCTTATCACTAATTTTTTTTCTAATATTTTTATTCAATGTTACTCTATAATAAATTTTTTTACCTTTTTTTAATTTCTGATATGTTAAGAGTTTAAACTCTTCATCTTCAAATTTATATTTCCCAAGTTTAGTGTGATTTGAAACTATAAATTGATATTCTGTATTTTTTAAATTTTTCAAAGCTTGTTCAACTTTTGTATAATAAGTTCTATTCATTTTATTACCTAAAAAGTTAACTATAAAATCTGAAATTTCAAACTCTATATACTCATCTTCGTCATTTAAATCTTTTTTCATTTCATATGTTGATATTAAGTAAGTATATATTTTTTCTTCAAATATTGATGGTTGAAATACTTTATCTTTTCCATCCTTAGCCACTAATGTACAGTACATTGTTACTCCTAGATCCTCAAAGGAGTATTGAAAGTTTACTCTTTTATTTTGCTTTTGAGGAGTAAAAAATGGAAATACGATCATTTCAACTGGAATATTTATAATATTATCTTTTAAATTTAAAAAATTTCCTGTTTCTTTTATTATTACTTCCCTTACTTCTATATCAGGAACTTGATTTAATTTTATATCTATTTTAGTTATATCAGTTAATAATGAGCCCGTTGAACTTATTTTAAAATTTTCAACAATATCACTAATATCTTTTGATTTATTCTCCATAAAAACTCCTTTTTCATATGTATACGTACAATAATATTTAAAAATTTGCGTAATATACTATACCATTTTTTCTGTATATAAACAATAATATTTTTTTCTTTTTTTAATTGTCATCTAATCTTTATTTTTACTAGATCTTCGCATAATTTTGATTATAAATATATTGAAAAATATAGCTTTCTATTTATGTATACGTACAATAATATTTATAATAAATAATAACCCTTTGATTTTATTGATCTTTTTATATCTTACAATAATGTTCTCCATTGAAAAATATAGCTTTCTATTTATGTATATAAACAATAATATATTTATTTTAATAAAACATATTGATTTATATAGCTTTTTCTCTTTTTTTATTCTTTTAAATTTATATATATTCAACAAAATCAATATGTTTCTTAAATGTCTATTAACAATAATATTTTTATATCTTTATAACCTATTGATTTATAAAGGTTTATTCTTTTTATTTTAGTTCAAAACCTTATAACTAAAGGGTATTCTACTGTGTATACGCACAATAATATTTTTTAAACAATAAATCCAGTAAAATCAAGGATATTACGGGTGTTTTTTTTCCATCTTAGTCTGTACATATAACATTATACAAAAAACAAAAACAACAGGGGGATTTATTTTTAAATAATTAAAAAAAAGTTAAATATTTCATCTTCTTATAATTTTTATTATGAGAATTTACTTGACAAAAGGCAAATTTTCTTCTAAAATATTTATCTGAAATATAGATATTTTTAGGAGGTGAAAAAATGAAAAGAACTTATCAGCCAAATAACAGAAAATACAAGAAAGATCACGGGTTCAGAGCTAGAATGGCTACTAAAAACGGAAGAAAAGTATTAAAGAGAAGAAGAGCTAGAGGAAGAAAAGTATTATCAGCATAAAACCCGGTGAACAAATACACCGGGTTTTTAAAGGTATTATAAAGGATTTAAGGACTATTTTAGGGAGTTAACTAAATTATGATTAATTTAAAAAAAAATAGAGAGTTTCAAATAATTTATAACTCAGGACAAAAATCATTTGGATATTACTCTCTTATTTTTTTTAAAGAGAATAATACAAAATTCAATAGATGTGGTTTTGTAGTTAGTAAAAAAACAGGAAATGCCGTTTGTAGAAATCGTTTAAAAAGATTATTTAGAGAATATTATCGTTTACATGAAAATGAATTAAAAATAGGCTACGACATTATTTTTGTAGCTAAAAGAACAGCCGGAGAAAAATTTAAAACTCTAACTTATGAGGAGATGAAAAAGGATCTTGATCGTGTTCTTAAAAATATTAAGGAATCAAATTCTTAATATTAAATTAAAAAATATTTTGAAAAAAACAGTATTAATTATAATAAAAATATATCAAAAATTTATTTCTAGATTTTTAGGAAAAAATTGTATATTTCAACCAACTTGCTCACAATATACATATGAAGCTATAAATACATATGGAATATTCAGAGGAAGTTTTTTAGGAATCAAAAGGATTTTAAGATGTCATCCATATTCTCAAGGTGGATATGATCCAGTGCCATCACTTAAAAAAAATGCGGAGGAAAAAAAATAAATGGAATTTTTATACAAAGTGTTTGAACAAATATTAATTTTTTTAAATAATATTACAGGAAACTTTGGATTAGCTATTATCGGATTAACTCTTTTAATTAAATTAGCATTATTGCCATTAACTTTAAAGCAAGATAAGTCTATGAAAAAGATGAAAGAATTACAACCTATTTTAGATGACTACAAGAAAAAATATGGAAATGACAAAAATCTATTAAATCAAAAAACAATGGAATTATATAAAGAGAAAAAAGTTAACCCTGCAGGAGGGTGTCTTCCACTTTTATTACAATTGCCAATTTTATGGGGATTATTTGGAGTCCTAAGAGTAGATAGAGGGGTTGTTCCTCCAGAAGCATTCTTATGGATGAACTTATTACAACCAGATCCATATTATATACTGCCAGTTCTTAACGGAATTGTTTCATTTTTCCAACAAAAATTAACTGGTGCAGATCATAATCCACAGATGAAACAAATGATGTATATATTCCCAGTAATGATGATATTTATTTCTTATAAAATGCCAGCAGGATTACAAATTTATTGGTTAACATCAAGTTTAGCTGGTGTATTACAACAATATTTCATAATGAAAAGAGGAGACTAGTTAAAATTATGGAAAATATAATAGAAATCAAAGCAAGTAATAGAAAAACTGCTATTGCTAGAGCTATTAAAATATTAGAAGTTTCCGAAGAACAAGTTATCAATGTTAAAGAGTTAGAAAAACCAAAATCTTTTTTTGGTTTTTTTGCAAAAGATGGTCTTTATCAAATAGAAATAACAAAAGAAACGGAACTTAGTAAAATTAACACTTTTGAATCTGAAAAAATTCAAGAGGAAGTAAAAGAAAAAAATGTTCAAGAAGAACCTAAGGTTATTCTGAAGCAAGAAAATAAAGAAAAAAAAATAATTGATTTAGCACAAACTTTATTAAAAAAAATGGGTCTAGACTTAGAAGTTGAAATTTTAAGACTAGAAGGTAGAAATTGCATTATTAATCTATTTGGAGAAGATAATGGAATTATTATTGGTAAAAAAGGTAAAACATTAAATAGTTATGAATATTTACTAAATACTTTAATCAAAGATGTTAGAATTGATGTTGATGTTGAAGGATTTAAAGAAAAAAGAAATATAACTTTAAGAGATTTAGCTAGAAAAATGTCTGAAAAAGCATTAAAAACAACAAAACCAATAAAATTAAATCCTATGCCTCCAAGAGAAAGAAAAATAATTCATGAGGTTGTAAATAAATACCCAGAGTTAGATACTTATAGTGAAGGTAAAGACCCTAAAAGATATATTGTGATAAGAAAGAAAAAGTAGGGGTGAGTTTTTATGTTTGATACTATTGCAGCAATATCTACTCCTAGAGGAGAAGGCGGAATAGGAATTGTTAGAATGTCTGGTAAAGATGCCATATGTATACTAACAAAAATATTTAAACCAGTATCTAAAAAAGAAGTTAAAGATTTAAGAAATTTTAGTATAAATTATGGGCATCTTTATGATAAAGAGATTTTAATTGATGAAGTTTTAGTTTCAATAATGAAAGGTCCAAATACATATACTAAAGAGGATATTGTAGAAATAAATTGTCACGGTGGATACTTAATAACAGAAAAAGTATTAGAGCTAGTTCTAAAAAGTGGTGCTAGAATCGCTGAGATAGGTGAATTTACTCGAAGAGCATTTTTAAACGGTAGATTAGATCTTACTCAAGCAGAAGCTGTAATAGACCTAATTCACGGAAAGACAGATAAGAGTATATCATTATCATTAGATCAACTTAGAGGAGATCTAAAAGAGCAAATAAATATTTTAAAAAAATTATTATTAGATGTTTCAGCTCATGTTAATGTAGTACTTGATTATCCAGAAGAGGGAATAGATGATCCTTTACCAGATGATCTAGTAGATAATCTACATCATGTTATAAATACAACAGATACTTTAATCAAATCCTACAATAAAGGAAAAATGATTAAAGAGGGAGTAAAAACAGCTATAGTAGGAAAACCAAATGTTGGAAAATCAAGCTTATTAAACTCTATCTTAAAAGAAGAAAGAGCTATAGTAACAAATGTTGCTGGTACAACAAGGGATATAATTGAAGAAGTTATAAACTTAAAAGGAATTCCACTTGTTCTTGTTGACACAGCAGGAATAAGAGCAACAGATGATGTTGTTGAAACTATAGGAGTTGAAAAATCAAAAGATATGATAGATAAAGCTGATTTAGTTTTATTTGTTGTAGATAATTCTAGAGAAATAGATGAAGAAGATTTAAAGATTCATGAAAGAATTAACTCTGGTAAAGTTATTGGATTGATAAACAAAACAGATGTTAATGGGAATTTAGATACTTCATCATTAACGAAAATTAAAAAGTGGATAAAAATATCAGCTTTAGAAAAGATAGGAATTGATGAAATGGAAGATGAAATTTATAATTATGTAATTTCAGGACAAGTAGAAGATAGTTCTGAAAAATTAGTAATTACAAATGTAAGACATAAATCAGCTCTAGAAAAAACTAAACAAGCGATAGAGAATATATTTGAAACGATAAATATGGGATTACCAATGGATCTAATTGCCGTTGATTTAAAAGAAGCTTTAGATTCTTTATCAGAGGTTACTGGAGAAATTAGTAATGAAGATCTTCTAGATCATATATTTAGTAATTTTTGTGTAGGTAAATAAAATTGGTTAGCCACAGATTGTTATCTGTGGCTATATTTTTTTTATGTATATGAACAAAAATAAAGGGAGAAAAAAATGATTTTGAATTATGATGTAATTGTTGTTGGTGGAGGTCATGCAGGTGTAGAAGCAGCTTTAGCCAGTGCAAGATTAAATAGGAAAACACTTTTGTTTACACTATCTTTAGATAATATAGGAATGATGTCATGTAATCCATCTATAGGAGGACCTGGAAAAAGTAATTTAGTTGCAGAGATAGATGTTTTAGGTGGGGAGATGGGAACTCACACTGATAAGTATAATTTACAATTAAAGCATTTAAATACAAGTAAAGGTCCAGCTGCGAGAATAACAAGAGGTCAAGCTGATAAATTTTTATATAGAACAAAGATGAAATCACTTCTTGAACATACAGAAAATCTTGAAATTATGCAAGATAGTGTAGATGAAATTTTAGTTGAAAATGGGAAAGTAATTGGAGTTAAAACAGGATTGGGAATAGAGTATCAATCTGAAGTTGTAGTATTAGCAACGGGAACTTTTTTAAAGGGAAGAGTAGTAATAGGAGATGTTGAATTTCCAGCAGGAAGAATGGGAGAAAATTCTGCAGAGAAACTTTCTGATAGTTTAAGAGCTAATGGTATTTTACTAGAAAGATATCAAACAGCAACACCTCCAAGAATAGATAAAGAAACAGTTGATTTTTCAGTAATGAAGCCATTATACGGAGAAGAGCATCCAAGATATTTTTCTATATATACAGAAAAGAAATCTAATGGAATTGTTCCAACTTGGCTAACTCATACAACTGAAAAAACATTGGAAGTTACGAAAGAGATGTTAAAATATTCTCCAATTGTATCTGGAATAATAGAAACACATGGTCCTAGACATTGTCCATCATTAGACAGAAAGGTTTTAAATTTTCCAGATAAATTTGATCATCAAATTTTCTTAGAATTAGAGTCTATTGATTCTAATGAACTTTATGTAAATGGATTAACAACAGCAATGCCTCCATTTGCTCAAGATGCAATGTTAAAATCTATAAAAGGTTTAGAGAATGCAAAGATAATGAGATATGGTTATGCAGTGGAATATGACTATGCTCCTGCATCACAATTATATCCTAGTTTAGAAAGCAAAAAACTTAAAGGACTATTTTTTGGTGGACAAATAAATGGAACATCAGGATATGAAGAGGCAGCAGCTCAAGGGTTTATAGCTGGAGTAAATGCTGCTAGAAAATCAATAGGAAAAGAGCCTGTAATATTTGATAGAAGTGAAGGATATATAGGAGTTTTAGTTGATGATATTATTCATAAAAAAACACCAGAACCTTATAGAGTTCTTCCATCAAGATCTGAGTACAGATTAACTCTTAGATTTGATAATGGATTTATGAGATTATTAGATAAAGCTGAAGAGATTGGAATAGTACCTAAAGATAAAATTGATTATTTAAAAAAATGTCGTGAAAATGTATATTTAGAAATAGATAAAATTAAAAGTAGTAAGATTTTAATGAAGGATGCTAATGAATTATTAGAGAAAAAAGGAGCTGCCCAAAGATTGACAAAGGGAGTTCAAGGAAATGAGCTATTAAAATTTAAAGAGATATCTTATGATGATTTAAAAGATATTTTAGATATTAATGAATATCCAGAGTTTGTAAAAAATCAAATAGAAACTATGATAAAATATGAAATTTTTATCGAAAGAGAAAGAGAACAGATAGAGAGATTTAAAAAATTAGAATCATTAAGTATTCCTAGAGATTTTAATTATGATGAAGTTAGAGGAATATCAAATATAGCTAAATCAGGATTAAAAGATGTTGATCCTATGTCTATAGGAGAAGCTTCAAGAATAAGTGGAGTTACAGGGAATGATATAGCACTATTATTAGCATATTTAAAGAAGTAAAATAGTAAATGGATTAACTTCCATTTACTATTTTTTTATTAGATAAAAAATAAGAAATATGATATTATAAAATAAAAAACAGGAGAGAAAAATGTATTTAAGCGATTACCATATTCATAGTAATTTTTCTGGTGATTCTGTTGAAGATTTAGAGAATATAATTAAAAGAGCAAAAGAATTAGAACTAAAAGAGATTGCTATAACAGATCATATGGATTTAGATACAGGAAGTATTTATGATAGTAATTTTATATTAGATTTAAATAAATATATCCCTAAACTTCTTGAGTTAAAAGAAAGAGAAAGAAAAAATATTGATATAAAAATAGGGATGGAATTTGGAATTCAAAGCCATTTAGGGATGGAAGCTGAGAAAATAATAAAAAATCATCCCTTTGATTTTGTAATTTCTTCAATACATTCAATAAATAAAATACTAATTGATCAAAAAGAATATTGGAGAGATAAAACAAAAGAAGAAGGACAAGAAAAATACTTTTTAGAAGTTTTAAAATGTATAAAATCTTATGATACCTTTAGTATTCAAGGTCATTTAGATTTTATAAGTAGATATGGAGGAGAAGGGAAAAAAGGTTTTATTGATTATACTAAGTATGATGATATAATTGATGAGATTTTAAAAGAATTAATAGATAAAGGAAAAGGGATAGAAATAAATACTTCAGGTATAAGATATTTAGAAAATAGATTTTATCCATGTAACTCTCTAGTTAAAAGATATTTTGATTTAGGCGGAGAGATAATAACAATAGGATCAGACTCTCACAAATCAATAGATATTTGTAAAAATTTTTCAGAGGTCTATGATTTTTTAGAGAGTATAAATGTTAAATATATATCTTCTTTTGAGAAAATGAAGATTGAATTTAAAAAATTTAGATAAGTAGTAGGTGTCTATGATTAATAATAAGAAAGCAAAAGGATTAACATTCTTGGAAACAATAGCAACAATTGCCATTATTTCCAGTGTTAGTCTTTTTTTTTATATAAAATTAAATAAGTTTGAAGAAAAAAGAGATTTAGAAATCTCAAGAAGATTAATTAAAAATACTATTTATAAATATACTCTTCAATCAGTATTTTCAAAAGAGAGATATAAATTAGAGATTTATTTAATAGATAAAAAAATAGATATAAAAGGAGAAAATTATAAAATAATTGAAAGTATACATCTTCCTAAAAAATTAAAGTACGAAATAATATATAAATATCAAGGAGGGCTAGTTTTTAATGTAGAGACAACACCAAATGGCAATCTATCAAAGGCTTTTACAATTTATATTTGTGATTATAATAACTTAGTACAAAATAGAATATCTTTTTATACATTTCAAATAGAAAAAATTTTAAAAATAAATTCATATATAAATTTTTCAGCTGGAAAAATAAAATATATAGAATTACCTTATTATCATTATAGTGAAGATAGCAAGAATAGGAAAGGATGGAAAATAGAATGAAAAGTTTATTTTTTTTATGTTTATTAACTATAGTTTTATTGAAAGTTATAAGTAAAAAAGGAGAGGAGATGAAAGTTTATATTAAAATATCTACTACTGAAGAGAAAGATTCTTTTAAAATTTTACTAATAGAAAGATATTTAAAATAAAATTCTAAATGGAAAAAAATTTATATTTTAAAAGGGAAGTTTTTATAATACAGGAAAAAAATTTTTATAAAGAAATTATTTTAGAACTGTTAAATGAAATTTTATTAAAATCTTATTTAGATAAAGTTTCAGATATACATATTGAATCTCAAGAAAATAATGTAAGGATTAGAATGAGAGTTGATGGAACTCTTTATATTTTAAAAAATATTGAAAAAGATTTAGGTATCAAATTAATTTCTAAGTTAAAAATTTTAAGTGAACTTGATATAGGAGAAAAAAGATTGCCTCAAGATGGTAGATTTAAAGGGATGTATTTAGATGAAAAGTTAGATTATAGAGTTTCAATAGTACCTACTCTTTTTGGTGAAAAATGTGTAATTAGAATTTTAAAAAATAATTTATTAGACTTAGATTTAAATAAATTAGGTTTTAGTAAGTTAAATTTAAATACTTTATATGAAGCGATTGGAAAAAAGAGTGGTTTAATTCTTTGTGTTGGACCTACTGGTTCTGGAAAGACAACAACGCTCTATTCAATTATAAACTACTTAAATAAAGATAATTTAAATATAGTGACAATAGAAGATCCCATTGAATATCAATTAAATGGAATAAATCAAATACAATATAAGAAAGAGATAGGATTAGATTTTTCAGAAATTTTAAAAAGAGTTTTAAGACAAGATCCAGATGTAATTTTAATTGGAGAAATAAGAGATATAGAAACAGCAAAAATTGCACTAACAGCTTCTCTAACAGGACACCTAGTTCTAACAACTTTGCATACTAGAGATTCAATTTCAACTATTGAAAGACTTTTAGGTTTTGGAATAGAGCCTTATATAATAGCTTCTGGACTTTCATTAATTCAAAGTCAAAGATTATTAAGGAAAATTTGTATATCCTGTAAAGGAATAGGGTGCAGTGAGTGTCTTAATGGATTTAATGGAAGAGAGGCTGTTGAAGAAGTTATAGTTATTAATGATAAGATTAGGAGTTTTATACTTGAAAATAAAGGTACGGAAAAAATGAAAGAGTATTTAATATCTCAAAATTTTATCTCTTTAATAGACAATGGAAAACAGAAAATAAAAAATGGAATTACAACAGAGGAAGAATTAAATAAAGAGTGTTTATTATGAAGATAGTAACTTATTTGTATTTTGATAAATATAAAATTTTAAAAACAAGTGAAATTATAGTTGAAAATAATATTGAATTAAAAAATTATTTAACATTAAAAAATAAGATGTTAATAAAAATAATAACATCTCAAAAACATATAAAAATAAAAAGAAAGGATCAAGATTATTTTTTCTATAGCACAGGAAAACTTTTAAAATCAGGAATTCCACTAAAGAAATGTTTAGAACTTCAAGTTGAAAATTCTAAAAACAGAGTAGTAAAAGCATATTATAAAAGGATTATTTGGAAACTGGATTTGGGAGAAGATATTTTTTCAATTTTAAAAGCAGATAATATATTGAGTAAGTCTGAAGAACTATTAGTTTATGTATTTGAAAATTCAGGTGATTTAAGTGATGGTTTTTTTAAAATCAACAACTTAAGAGATCGAAGGGATAAATTAAAAAAAGAAATAATAACTTATTTAATATATCCTTTATTGATTTTAGTACTATCAACAATAATAATTATTTTAATGTTGATTTTTATAGTTCCAAATTTTGTTGAAATTTATGAATCAACAGAAATAGAATTACCACTTGTAACAAGAATAATAATAGGATTTGCAGATTTATTTAGAAAGACTTTATATGTGATGGTCATCTTATTTTTTAGTAGTTTTTTCTTTATTAAGAAATTATTAAAAAACAGATTAAAAATTTTAAGAATTCCGTATATAGGAAAATGGATAATAAATAAATTTGTAATTGATATTTTAGAAAGTTTAGCACTGTTATTAGATTCTGGTTTTTCATTGGAAAAATCAATAGATGTAATTTTAGAAGGAATTTCAAGGAAAGAGATAAAGGATAGTTTTTCAATTCTTAAAGAGATAAAAATGGGAGATTCTATTTCAGAAGTACTGAGTAGAACAAATTTACTTTCCAATATTGAAATTAATATGATTAAAATTGGGGAAGAAGGTGGAGATTTATCAAAAATGTTAAAAGACATTTCATTTATGAAAAAAGAAATTCATGAAAATAAATTAAAGATATTTTTAAAATTATTAGAACCAATTTTATTATTGATAATAGGACTAATAATAAGTTTTTTTATAATTGGACTTTATTTACCAATTTTAAATATGTCAGAAACAATTCTATGATAAAGAGAGGTAACTTATGAAAAAAAAAGGATTTAGTATTGTTGAGATTGTTTTAGTTTTAGGTGTAATAGGTATTTTAGCAACTTTTTTAGTTCCTAAAACGAGAGTTTACTTAGCAATGGCAAAGGACAATAAAATGATATCAAGTTTAAACGGAATTCGTATGGCATCGGAAACTTACTATTTAGAAAATGGAAAAGAATTTTTTTTAGATGATGGAAATATAGCAATATCTCAAATAGAATTAGATAAATTAAAGAATTATTTAAATGAATCTTTAAAATTGACAGGAGTCAATTTACTGCTAGAGATTGGAGGAAGTAAGACAGATGCTGATGAAATAAAATATGGAGGAGATGTAGAAGTGTATATAAACAATAATAATGAAATAAAAATAAGAGCTACTTCTGCAGTTGGACCTAAAAATATAAAAGGTGAATTATGGGAAGAGATGTAACTTTATTAATAATAGTAGTAATCTTTATTTTAATTAGTATTATTGATATAAAGAAAAAAATAATTCCAAATACCTTAGTAATTATTTTAGGCATCTTATCTTATTTTTATAATTGTATAAATTTTACGTTAGAAGATATTTTTTTGGGAGGTTGTGTTTACTTAACAGCTTTTTCTTTAATTTATGGTTATGGATCAGATTTTTTAAAAAAAGAGTGTTTAGGTTTTGGAGACGTAAAACTTTCTTTTTCATTGGGAATACTCATGACATATACAACATTGTTAGATGTTGTTTTTTTTATAAATATGACATTTTCATTAGCACTATTATATTATGTTTTAGTTATGATTTTAAAGAAACATAAAATAGAAGAGATACCCTTAGGACCATTTTTAATTATATCAACAATAGTAAAGTTATTAAATAGAGGATTATTATGAAGAATAAAGGTTTTACCTTTATAGAAACAATGATATCTTTGATAATTATTTCTATATTAATAAATCCAATATATAAAAATATTATTTTTTTTAAAAAAGAATCAAAGAATTTAATATTTTTAAATTTAGTAGAAGATGAAATGGAGAAATTAAGGTCTTTTTATTCTAAAAATAATTTTAATGAGAATATGCAAGATAAAAATAAAATATTAGTACTAGAAAAGAAGAAAGTATTAATTAGAGAAAATTTATATAAAATTGTGTTAAGAATAAAGTTAAAAAACAAAATAATAAGAGAAAGTGTTTTATATGTATACGAATAAAAATAAAAAAATGGGATTTACTCTTGTAGAGGGAGTTACTATTGTCTTTATAGTATCTATCTTAGTTTTAATTTTAGTTAATTTAACAAAAATATTAGTAATAGAAAAAAAATTATATACAAATATGATTTTATTTAATAATAAAACAAGATTTGTCTTTTTAAGAATTCAAAAAAATTTAAAAAATTCATTAGAGTATAAAATTTTAAACAGAACCTCTGGAATATATTTGAATTTAGATTATTCTTCAAATGGTAGAAAAGAAGGGAATATTTTAGTAATTAAATACGGAGTAAAAAAAAGAGAAAAATTTATAAATAAAGCTCAAATATATCATTTAATATACAATGATTTTATTTCTATAAAAGGAGAGTTTGTAGGAGATATGATTATAATTGAAAAAGGAACAAGAGAAAGTATTATAGATAATTTTTTTGGAAAGTTTTATTTAAAAGAGTATGGTGTATCTTTAAAGGGAAAAGTAGGAATATATGAATTTAAAAATAATTTTAAAGATTAGAGGAAGCATATTATTTACAACTATATTTTTATTTACTTTAATAACTTGGATTATATCTTTAATTGGAATTTTTTACAGTGGAAATATTTCAGAATTAAGAAATAGAAAAATAAATAATGATAAAAATTGGGAAATAAAAAAATACTATATTTTTGGGGAACAAGAATTAAAAAGAGGAGATACTTTAATAAATAAAGGTGAGTATAAAGATATTATAGATTATTTTGAAGGAGTAGAAAAGGTTTGGTTAAAAGAGGGAGTTTATTCTAAATCAAATTATACAAGAAAGAAGGTATATCAAAATAATAGAGAAGTTAAAGGAGAGATAAAGCTAATAAAAAACAGAGAAAATAAATTAGAAATTTTTTTAATAAAGGAAAATATTATTGATAGTATGAAGATTGAATTTTTAATTTTATTATTTTATAAGTATAAAATAAATAATCTAGATATTTTTAAACCAGATATTAGAATTATTAAATCTTTTAATGTGGAGAATATTGATGAAAAAGTTGAATATAACCGAGAGAGGAATAATATTAGAAGAAAATAATGAAATTTTAAATAATGTTATTTATAATGAAAAAAAAGATATAGTTTATGAAGTATATAAATTGTTTTCAGAATATGAAAATATTGGAGAAATTGAGGTTGTTTTAAAAATTCAATTGGAAAAAAATGATATTGAAAACATAGATAATATTATTATTAATAGCAATGGAAAATTAATAAAAAAAAGAACAATTGGAAAAGGATTAAAAAAAATAATATTAATTTTTACATTAATCCTTTTAGGAAAGATAATGATATTTTCTTATTTGTTTATAAAATATAAAAGTTTAAAAAGAGAATTGTTAATAACAAATAAAATTTTACTAAAAAAAGAAAAAGATATTTTTAAAATACAAGAATCAATAAATTTTTTAAAAGAAGAGTTGCCAATAGGGGAAAATGATTTTAAAAAATCTAAATTATTTGAAAATAATATAGAAAGAATAATAAAAGGTTTAGATAAAAATATATTTTTAGAATATATAGACATAAATAATAATATGATTGAAATAAAAGGATATAGTAAGAGTGTAGATGAAGTTTTAACTTTTGAAAAAAATTTATTATATTATTTTAATAATAAATCAATAAAATTTGATTATATTAAGAAAAGAGGTGGCTTAATATATTTTTTAATAGAGTTAGAGAGTTTGTAAAGAATAATATAAAGATAGTAATATTAACAATAATAATTTTTGAACTTATATTGATTTATTATGTTTTTGTAAAATTAGTATTAGATTCTAAAAAAATAAAAAATAAAATTGAAATAAAACATAAAAAAATTAATTTAATAGACAGAGATATAAGGGATTTGAATATTTTATATAAAGAAACTAAATTATCTAGTGATAAAAGAGAAAAAAATAATAAAAACTTGAAAGAGATAAATAAAGAAAAAAAGTTTAATTCAACAGGAGAATTTATAAATTTTATTGAAAAATTATGCAAAAGACTACAATTAAATTTATTATTAGTAGATAGAGAAAAAAATATTAATGAGAAAAATAATGATAAGAAAATATATTTAGAAATTTATGGAAAAGAAAAAAGGATTCTTATATTTTTAAAAAGTATAGAAAAATCTGAAATGTTTTTAACTTTGAAAAAGAGTAATTTTCTTTTAAAGAAAACTAAAAATACTATGGTATTAAAGGTGGAAGTTATGTATATTATCAATAATAAAAAAGAAAAAGTTAAGGCTTTAAAGAGAAAAGAGATATATTTTAAAAAAACTAAGGAAAGAAATATTTTTAATTTAAGAGAGGGATTTTAATGAAATATTTAATTATATATATATTATTGGTAATAAAGATTTTATCAAAAGATATCTATACAGATGAATTAGATATAAAAGATGCAAAACTTTCAGATGTAGTAGCAGAACTCTCTAGAAAATCATCAAAAACTATATTATGTGATTTAGAAACTAAAGATGAAATAATAGATGTTTTTTTTAAAGAGAAAACCTCTATAAAAAAAATATTAGAAACTATTAAACTAGCTTATAATTTAGATATTATTGAAAAAAATGATATTATTCTATTAAAGAAAAATGGAATAAATAGAAATATTTTAGCAGGAAAGATATTAAATAGAGATTCTGGAGTGAGAGATATACTTATAAAATTAAGAAGAAATAATGAAGAATATATTTGTAAAAGTGGAAATTTTGGAGAATATTTATTTGAAAATATTAATGATGGAGTTTACTATATATCAATTGATCACAAGTTATCCAAGGGTTACTCTTATAATGGTGAATTTATAAAAATAAAAAAAGGAATTAACGAAAGAAATATATTTTTAAAAATAGATTCTAAAAAAAATACTAATATGTTGGAAGAAAATATTCAAAAGAATGAAAAAAATGTTATAATAGAAAATATTTCTTTAAAAAATAGTCATCATTTGGAAATAAAGAAAACTTTAAATGAAATATTAGGAAGTTCTATAAAAATATCTTCTAATAATAGAAATAATAGTATTATCTTATTTGGAAATAGTGATATGGTTTTAGAAGTAAAAAAATTAATAGGTAATTTGGATAAAAAAGTAAAACAAGTAAAAGTAAAAGCAGAAATTCTTGATATAACAGAAAATAAATTTAAAGATATTGGTTTAAATCTTTCTTTAGGTAATAAAAAAGAGGATATTGATTCAGGTTTATCTTTTGGAGTTTTAACAGAAAGTTATATTGATGGAATAGGTGATATATTAGGAAGTTCTATAAATTTTATAAGTAAATTTAATAATGAAAAAAATGTTTTGAATTTAAATTTAAAACTTCTAGAATCAACACAAGATTTAAAGACAAGTGCCTTACCGTCTATTATACTTTTAAGTGGTGAAACTGGAAATTTAAAAATGGTGGAAGAAGTTATTGTAGGACAGATAAAAGAAGAGAACACAGAAAATGATGAAGTGAATTATCAGCCTATATTTAAAGAAGCAGGAATAATTTTAAAAGTAACTCCTTATGTAAAAGAAGATAACTATATATATTTAGAAATTGAACTAGAAGCAAGTGATTTTAAATTAAAAAAAACTTTTAAAAAAGATGAGGAAAATGAAAATGATGGAACCTTTAATTCTGAAGGAGGATCAAAAGTTTCAAGAAGTTTAAAAACAAAAATACGAATTAAACATAATGATATATTAATAATAGGAGCTTTAAAAAAAGAGGGAAATAGAAAATTGAAGGATAAAGTCCCTTTTTTAGGAGATATTCCAGTACTTGGAAATTTATTTAAAAATGATTCAAGAAGAAAGGAAAATACAGAACTTTATATTAAATTAAAAGCAGAAATTATAGAGGAGAATTGATTATGAAAAAAGGTAGACTAGGAGAGATTTTAGATAGTTTTAAAAATCTTAAAGTTGCAGTTGTTGGAGATATGATGTTAGATGATTATTTAATAGGAAATGTAGATAGAATATCTCCAGAAGCTCCAGTTCCAGTTGTATCAGTAAAAGAGGAAAGATTTGTTTTAGGAGGAGCAGCTAATGTAGTAAATAATTTATCTACTTTAGGAGCTACAACTTTTTGTTTTGGTGTAATAGGTGATGATTTTGATGGTGATAGACTGATTAGAGAGTTTGAAAAAAAATCAATAGAAACAATGGGTGTTGTTAGAAGCACATCAAGACCGACAATAGTAAAAAGAAGAATAATCGGTGGAAATCAACAATTATTAAGATTGGATTGGGAAGACTCAAGAGCTATTTCAGAGGATCTTGAAAAATCTTTGTTGAAACATATAGAAGCAAAAATAAAGGAACTTGATGCCATAATTCTTTCTGATTATGATAAAGGGGTTCTAACACCTAATGTTGTAAAAAGAATTATATCTTTATGTAAAGAAAATAATATAATTGTAACAGTTGATCCTAAACCAAAAAATGCTATGAATTATATAGGGGCTACTTCAATGACTCCTAATAGAAAAGAAGCGATAGAGTGTTTAGGAAAAACTAACTTTGATAGTATTATTGAAATTGGACAAGAACTTAAAGAAAAATTACAATTAGATAATCTTTTATTAACTAGAAGTGAAGAGGGAATGAGTTTATTTCAAGGAGAAGAGATTATAAATATACCAACATATGCAAAAGAAGTATTTGATGTAACAGGAGCTGGTGACACAGTAATCTCTGTATTTACAATGGCTTTAGCATCAGGAGTAAAAATAGAAGAAGCAGCAAAAATAGCAAATACTGCAGCAGGAGTAGTAGTTGGAAAAATGGGAACATCAACAGTAACTAAAGATGAAATAATAGAGTTTTATAATACAATTTATAAAGACTAAAATTAGGAGTATTTATATAATGATAAAAATAGGAAATGGATATGATGTTCATAAATTGGTTGAGGATAGAAGATTGATTTTAGGTGGAGTAGATATTCCTCATATAAAAGGTGTTCTAGGACATTCAGATGGAGATGTTTTAATTCATGCAATAATGGATGCACTTTTAGGTGCATTGGCTCTAGGAGATATTGGACAGCACTTTCCAGATACTTCAAAAGAGTTTGAAGGAATTGATAGTATGATTCTTTTAGAAAGAGTATATAATTTAATTGATTTAAAGGGATATAAAATAGGGAATTTAGATTCTATAATTGTAGCTCAAAATCCTAAATTAAAACCTTATTTAAATACAATGAGAGAAAAAATATCTGAAGTATTAAAAACAGATATTAATAATATAAGTATAAAGGCAACAACGGAAGAAAAGTTAGGATTTACAGGTAAAGAGTTAGGGATAAAATCATATTGTGTGGTTATTTTATTAAAAAAATAAAAACATGTAAAAAATAGTTGCATCAAAGAGTAGTTTATGCTATACTACTCTTGTCTTAAAGGAAGCATAGCTCAGTTGGGAGAGCACCTGCCTTACAAGCAGGGGGTCACTGGTTCAAGTCCAGTTGTTTCCACCATATGGGGGTGTAGCTCAGTTGGTTAGAGCGCATGCCTGTCACGCATGAGGTCGCGAGTTCGACCCTCGTCACTCCCGCCAAATATTTGCCCAGATAGCTCAGTCGGTAGAGCAGGGGACTGAAAATCCCCGTGTCGGTGGTTCGATTCCGCCTCTGGGCACCATTTTTTAACTTAATAGAAGGCGACGTCGCCAAGTGGTAAGGCAGAGGTCTGCAAAATCTCTATTCACCAGTTCAAATCTGGTCGTCGCCTCCAAGATAACAACAAACAGCTTTAGAGCTGTTTTTTTTTTGTTTTTAATGATATAATAAACGAAATAAAATATAAAATGAACTGTAAAAAGAGGGATAAAAATGAAAAAAATTATTGTATTATATTTTACATTAATAACAATGATTTTGGCACACAATCCGCCTAAAAAAGGTTTGATTTTTGAAGATGTTCCTAAAAATCATTGGGCATATAAAGCCATAGATAATTTAGTTCAAGAGGGGATAATTTCAGAGAATAGCTATCTATTTAAAGGTGAGGTACCTGTGTCAAGATACACATTTGCTGAAGGATTAGATAGAGCTTTTCAAAATTTAAATGAAAAAAAAGCGAATAGAGGAGATTTAGTAATTTTAGAAAGTTTAGTTTATGAATTTTCTAGAGAATTAACTAAAATAGGATTTGACTCAGAAACCTTTAATGGTAAGATAGAAAACATAAGAATGGATATAGAATTTTTAAAGAAAAAAACAGATGAAACTAATGCTTCTGTTATTGAACTTGAGAAGAGAGTAAAAGCTTTGGAAGAAAAAACTGGTATTTAAATTAAGTTGGAGGTATAGATTATGAAAAAATTATCATTTGATTATTCAAATGCGTTAGAATTTTTTAATGAAAATGAACTTGCTTTAATGGAATCACAGTGTTTATTAGCAAAAGATATGTTAATGAATGAAAAAGGAGCTGGAAAAGATTTTTTAGGTTGGATAAATTTACCCACAAATTATGATAAAAATGAATTTAACAGAATAAAAAAAGCTTCAGAAAAAATAAAAAATGATTCAGAAGTATTGGTTGTTATTGGAATTGGAGGGTCATATTTAGGTGCAAGATCAGCTATAGAATTCTTATCTCATACTTTCTATAATAACCAAAAGAAAGAAAATAGAAAAGGACCAGAAATATACTTTGCGGGACAAAATATATCTGGAAAATATATAAAGGAATTATTAGAAATAATAGGGGATAGAGACTATTCTGTAAACATAATTTCTAAATCAGGAACAACAACAGAACCTGCAATAGCTTTTAGAATTTTTAAAAAACATTTAGAAGAAAAATATGGTGTCGATGAAGCAAGAAAAAGAATATATGCGACAACAGATTCTAAGAAAGGTGCTTTAAAAAAATTAGCAACAGATGAAGGATATGAAACATTTGTAGTACCTGATAATGTAGGAGGAAGATTTTCTGTTTTAACAGCAGTGGGATTACTACCAATATCTTCAGCAGGAATTAATATAGATGAATTAATGGAAGGTGCAAGAGCAGCTCAAGAGGATTATAAAGCTCCGTATAATGAAAATGATTGTTTAAAATATGCCACAATAAGAAATATTTTAAATAGAAAAGGGAAAGATATTGAAATGCTTATAAATTATGAACCAAGACTTCATTATATTGGAGAATGGTGGAAGCAATTATTTGGAGAATCAGAAGGAAAAGATGGAAAAGGATTATTTCCAGCAGCAGCAGATTTTTCAACAGATTTACATTCAATGGGGCAATATATTCAAGATGGAAAAAGAAGTTTAATTGAAACTTTAATAACTATTGAAAATCCAGAATATGATATTTTAATAGAAAAAGATGAGTTAGATTTAGATGGATTAAACTATTTAGCAGGTAAAGGAATGGATTTTGTTAATAAAAGAGCATCTGAAGGAACAATATTAGCCCATGTAGATGGAGGAGTGCCTAATTTATTAATTAATTTACCAGAAGCTACACCATATCATTTAGGATATATGTTTTATTTCTTTGAAAAAGCGTGTGGTATAAGTGGATATATTTTAGGGGTAAATCCTTTTGATCAGCCAGGAGTGGAAGCTTATAAGAAAAATATGTTTGCATTATTGGGAAAAGCAGGATATGAAGAGGAAGCTGAAAAATTAAATAAAAGATTAAAAAAATAGAGATAAAAAAATGGCAAAAGTTATTTAAACTTTTGTCATTTTTTATTTTGTAAATATATTATACTGTCTAAAATCTTTATTTAAAGTAAAAGATTCGCTTCTAAATTTATAAATTGGAACTTTAAAATAAACATTTTTAAAATACCGGATATCTCTAAACTCAAAAATACCATATTCATTAGTTCTTACTTTAGAAATTTTTTTATTAGTTAAACCATTAATAATCTCTATTTCTGTATTTTTTAAAAAAGAATCTTCATTTGAAAGAGTTCCAGATAAAAAATAAGTTTTTTCTTCAAGTTTAATAGAAATATCATTGATATATTTTTCTTTTTCAATTAAAAGAGCAGTTCCATTTCCATAATAACCTTTTTTAGTGGCAAATATTGAAATTAATCCTTCTTTTCCTTGGAAAGAAAAAAATCCATTATTATCACTCTTTAGATTTTCTAAATTTTCTCCAATTTTCACTTTAATATTGGCATTTTTAATAGAATTTCCATTTTGATTTAGAATTCTTCCAGATACTAAAATTTTATTATCGACCATATTTAAAATTAGAGGTTCAGGATTGTTAAAAATATAATCAACAAAAAGATCAGTATTCTCAAGAGATGAATAACCGGTTTTTTTAACAGTGACTCTATATTTATTTTTAGGTAAAGTAACGGTAAAGTTTCCATTTATATTTGTTTTTGTAGAATAAACTTTATTTTCACTATTAAAAAAAGAAATTTTAGCATTTCCTAATCGATACTCTTTATCAACGACAAATCCAGAAATAGAGATGAAATTATCTCTTCCAAAAAGAGAAAATGAGAAAATTATAAAAAAAACAAAAAAATACTTGAATCTCATTTAAACCTCCTATTTGCTTAATGTTATATTTTATAATTATATCATTTTTTTGAATTTATGTGCTATAATTATTGAGAAAAACTAAAATTTATTGAAGGTGATTATTTTGGTAGATAATATCATAATGGAAAAAGAAAAAGCTAAAATGCGATTTTTTAAAATGCAAAGCGAAAAGCTTGAGTATTTAGGTGAATTTAAAGAAAATGTAATTATAGCATTAGATAGAATGGATATAGAAAAAAATTTAATAAGATTTGAAATAAAAGAAGCTATGAAGAATAAAAATGCAATTTTATTAAAAATAAAAAGAGATATAAAATTAAATTTGATAAAACCTTATATAGATGAAGCAGAAAAGCAAGGGCTTAGATATATGTTAGTAGATGATTTGACATATAGAGGTAGTGTAGGATTAGTAGTTGTGACAAGTGAAAGTTTAGATAATGAATCTGAAGATATTATCTTAGAAAGCTCTACTAAAGTTTTTACAGATGCAGGATTAAGTGAAAATTTTGCCCATGCAATTGGAGAAAAAATATGTTCTAAGCATTATAAAGAGTTAGAAGAAAAATTACCAGAATATTTAGATAAGTTTGAAAAAATGAATATTTTTGATAAGTTTTTAGGAAGAGAGTGCATAATAGACAGATATGATGAAAAGGAGAGATAAGGTGAGCATAGAAGCATTTAAAATAATAGGTGGGAAAAAAATAAATGGAGAATTATCAGTAGAAGGGGCAAAAAATGCAGCCTTACCAATATTTGTAGCAACATTAATTGAAAAGGGAACATATATACTGAAAAATGTTCCTAATTTAAGAGATATTGTAACATTAACTAAATTATTAGAAAGTCTAGGTTTAGAAATAGAAAAATTAAGTAATCATTCATATAAAATAGTAAATACAGGATTAAAATCACTTGAAGCTTCATATGATTTAGTAAAAAAAATGAGAGCTTCATTTTTAGTAATGGGTCCAATGCTAGCTCATGAAAAAAAAGCGAGAGTTTCTTTACCAGGAGGATGTGCAATTGGCTCTAGACCAGTTGATTTACATTTAAAAGGATTTGAAGCTTTGGGAGTAAAGATAAATATAGATCATGGATACGTTGAAGGAGAAACAGCTGAACTTATTGGAAACAAAGTTGTATTTGATTTTCCAAGTGTGGGAGCCACAGAAAATGTAATTATGGCAGCTGTAAAAGCAACAGGAATTACAATAATTGAAAATGCAGCTAGAGAGCCAGAAATTGATGATCTTTGTAATTTCTTAGTAAAAATGGGAGCTAAAATAAAAGGTATAGGAAGTGGAAGATTAGAAATAGAGGGTGTAAAAAAATTATATCCTTGTGAGTATTCAATTATGCCAGATAGAATTGTAGCAGGAACATTTATAGTAGCCTCTTTAATGTTTGATGGAGAGATTAGTGTAAAAGGAGTTGTAAGAGATCATATTGAAAGTTTCATATCAAAACTTGAAGAAATGGGAGCAGAATTTGAGATCGAAGGAGATGTTTTAAGAACAAAGACAAAACTTTCTCAATTGAAACCTGCTAAAGCTACAACAATGCCTCATCCAGGATTTCCAACAGATCTACAATCTCCTATGATGACATTAATGTGTTTAGTAGATGGAACAAGTGAGATAAAAGAAACTATTTTTGAAAATAGATTTATGCATGTTCCCGAATTAAATAGAATGGGAGCAAATATAAGTACAGATGCTAATATGGCAAGAGTAACTGGAATAAAAAACTTCTCATCAGCTGAAGTAATGGCAAGTGACTTAAGAGCCGGAGCTTCGCTAGTTTTAGCGGGATTATTAGCAGAGGGAGAAACTATAGTAAATAGAATTTATCATGTTGATAGAGGATATGAAAATTTAGAAATAAAATTACAAGCTCTTGGAGCAAATATAGAAAGAATAAAAGTTGAAATATAAAGGAGAAAAAATGGAAAACGTAGAAAATTTAGAAAAAGTTATAGGAATTAATCCTGTTATTGAGTTATTACAAAATAAATCTAACAATATTGAAAAAATAGAGATATTTAAAGGTATGAGAGAAGAGAAATTAGGGAAATTAAAAGCCTTAGCCTCAGCAAGAAATGTAAAAATATTTTCTGTTGGTAAAAAAGAGGAAAATTCCCAAGGTGTCGTAGCATATTTAAGTAATTATGATTACTATATAACAATGGGAGAATTTTTAGAAAAAATAGCAAGAGATGAGAAATCAATTGTATTGGTTTTAGATGGAGTACAAGACCCGAGAAACTTTGGAGCAATAATAAGAAGTGCAGAAATATTTGGAGTAAAAGGAATAATTATTCCAGAAAGAAATGCAGTTAAAATAAATGAAACGGTAATCAAAACATCAACAGGAGCAATAGAACATGTTGACATTATAAGAGTAACAAATATATCAGATGCTTTAGCTCAATTAAAGAAATTAGATTTCTGGGTTTATGGAGCTGAAGGTTCAGGGAAAAAATACTATCATGAAGAGAAGTATCCAAATAAAACTGCATTAGTATTAGGTAGTGAAGGGGAAGGAATAAGAAAAAAAGTTAAAGAAAATTGTGATATTTTAGTAAAAATTCCAATGCATGGAAAAATAAACTCATTAAATGTTTCTGTAGCAGGAGGAATAATACTTTCTGAAATTGCTAAAAATTTATATTAATCTCTTTTATTTCAAGCAAAACTGTGTTATATTAGATACTAAAAAATTAAAATTAAATAATGAGGTGAAAGAATGAGAGAGTATAATTTTGGTGAAATCGAAAAGAAATGGCAAGAAGAATGGAAAAATCAAAATTTATTTAAAACAGAAAATAAAGTAGAAGGAAAAGAAAATTATTATGTCTTAGAAATGCTACCTTATCCTTCAGGAAAATTACATGTAGGTCATGCTAGAAACTATACAATAGGAGATGTAATTGCTAGATATAAAAGAATGAAAGGATTGAACGTTCTTCACCCAATGGGATGGGATTCTTTTGGATTACCAGCAGAAAATGCAGCAATTCAAAATGGAGCCCATCCAGCTATATGGACAAAATCAAATATTGAAAATATGAATAGACAATTGAAAATGATGGGATTATCTTATGATTGGGATAGAGAAATTGCATCGTATACTCCTGAATATTATAAATGGAATCAATGGATTTTCAAAAAAATGTATGAAAAAGGATTAGTTTATAAAAAGAAATCTACAGTAAATTGGTGTCCAGATTGTCAAACAGTACTAGCTAATGAACAAGTAGAAGATGGAATGTGTTGGAGACATTCTAAAACTCCAGTAATTCAAAAAGATTTAGAACAATGGTTCTTTAAAATAACTGAATATGCTGATGAATTACTTCAAGGACATAAAGAGTTAAAAGAAGGATGGCCAGACAAAGTTTTAACTATGCAAAAAAACTGGATAGGAAAATCTTATGGAACAGAAGTTAATTTAAAAATAATTGAAACTGGAGAAAATTTACCAGTATTTACAACTAGAGTAGAAACTTTATATGGAGTGACATATGCAGTGATAGCTCCAGAGCATCCATTAGTTGATGAGATATTAAAAGTGAATCCAAGTATAAAATCGTCTGTTTTTGAAATGAAAAATACAGATATGATTGAAAGAACAGCAGAAGGAAAAGAAAAAACAGGTATAGCAACAGGATGGCATGTAATAAATCCAGTTAATGGAGAAGAGATCCCTTTATGGATTGGTGATTATGTTTTAATGAATTATGGAACTGGAGCTGTGATGGCTGTTCCAACTCATGATGAAAGAGATTTTGCTTTTGCTAAAAAATATAATTTACCACTAAAGGTTGTTATTAATCCAATAGATAAAAAGACTAAAGAAGAGATTGTAATTATTCCTTCTGAAATGGCTAATGCTTTTGTTGGAACAGGAGTAATGACAAATTCAGATAAATTTAATGGAATATCATCAAAAGAAGCTTTAACAAAAATTGCAGAATATGTTGAAGAAAAAGGTTATGGAGAAAGAACAGTAAAGTATAGATTAAAAGATTGGGGAGTTTCAAGACAGAGATATTGGGGAACTCCAATTCCAGCATTATACTGTGAAAAGTGTGGTATAGTAATGGAAAATGATGAAAACTTACCTGTGAAATTACCAACTGATGTTGAATTTAGTGGAAATGGAAATCCATTGGAAACATCTGAATCTTTTAAACATGCAGTTTGTCCAAAATGTGGGGGAGAAGCAAGAAGAGATACAGATACAATGGATACATTTGTAGATTCATCTTGGTATTTCTTAAGATATTGTGATCCTAAAAATACAGATCTTCCTTTTGCTAAAGATATAGTTGATGGTTGGGCACCAGTAGATCAATATATTGGTGGAATTGAACATGCAGTTATGCATTTATTATATTCAAGATTTTTCCATAAAGTATTAAGAGATATGGGATTACTTTCATCAAATGAACCTTTTAAAAGATTATTAACTCAAGGAATGGTATTAGGACCATCATACTATTCAAATGCAGAAAATAGATTTTTATATCCAGAAGATGTTGAAATTAAAGGAGCTCAAGCTTTCTTAAAAACAACAGGAGAAGAGGTACAAGTAAAAGTAGAAAAAATGTCTAAATCAAAAAATAATGGTGTAGATCCTGAAATAATGATAAATAAGTATGGTGCTGATACAACAAGATTATTTATTATGTTTGCTGCTCCTCCTGAAAGAGAACTTGAATGGAATGAAAATGGATTAGCTGGTGCTGCAAGATTTTTAAATAAAGTTTGGAGATTAGTTTTAGAAAATAAAGAGTATTTAGAAGATAAAAAATCTATAGATTACTCAAAATTAACAAAAGAAGACAAAGCTTTAGTTAGAAAATTACATCAAACAATTAAAAAAGTAACTGAATCAATAGAAGCGGATTATCATTTTAACACTTCAATTGCAGCAACAATGGAATTGTTAAATGAGATGCAAGATTTTAGAGCTAATATTTTAGGAACTGAAAAAGAAACTACTGAATCTAAAAAAATATTTAGAGAAGCTATGATAAATGTAGTTATTATGTTATCTCCATTTACTCCTCATTTTTGTGATGAATTATGGGAAGAGATGGGAAATGCAGGGAAGTTATTTACAATAGCTTGGCCAATATATATAGAAGAGTTAACAATAGCTGATGAAGTAGAAATAGCTGTTCAGGTAAATGGTAAATTAAGAGGTACTTTAGAAGTAGATAGAAGTATTCCTAAAGATGAAATAGAAAAAATGGCTTTAGAAATAGAAAATGTAAAAAAATTCATTGAAATGAAAAAAGTTATGAAAGTAATTGTAGTACCTGGAAAAATAGTAAATATAGTTGTTAAATAAATTATAAAAAAGAGATTAACCAAAAATTCATTTTGGTTAATCTCTTTATTTTTTGAATCTATCCCAGAAACGAGGCTTATTAGCTTGTTTCATTTTTTTTGCTTCAGCTTGTTCTTTGTGAAAATTAGACCAATTTGGATTTTTTTTCATATTTTTTTTCATTTGCTTCATATAATTGTATGTAGCTTTAGTGTTTTTATATTTAGTTACAATATTAAATTTAATATCCTTGAAAGTTTGAATAATTCCTTTAAAAAAAGAAGAAACTTTGTATATTCCTCTTTTAAAATGATTGAATTTATAAACTTCTTTACAGTTAGGACATCTATACTTTGCAACTTTATCCATTATTTTCATTTTTTCTTTACATTTAGGACAAGTAATAATGATTTTTTTCATTTTTATTTCACCTCTTTATTTTTATTATATGCAATATTTATCAATTTACTATATATGTTATGAGTATTAATTGATAGATTATTCCAAATTTCTTCTGATTTTACTCCTTGTGAAATTAACATAAATAAACCATTTTCACAAATTTTCTTATATTTTTTTCCAATTTTTATAAATTTAGTTTCTTTTGGATTATATATTAAATCTAAAAGGAAGTCAAAATTTTGAATAATACCTTCATCAACAGGTGACTCATTAATATTAGGATAAGTTCCTATAGGAGTTGCATTGATTAATAGATAACCTTTTTCATTTATTAAATCTATATAAGAAATTATTTTAGTATTTTTAAATAAATGAGATATTTCATCAGGATTTCTACTAACAATAATAGGAATGCCATCACAATCTACAATAGATTTCCAACAAGCTTTTGCAGCTCCACCAGAGCCAAGAATAAAAACTTTTTTATTTTTTAAAGAGAGGTTCATTTTTTTGAAAGTTTCAAGAATGCCTAAATAATCTGTGTTATATCCGAAAAACTTTCCGTTAATAACTTTTACACAATTGACTGCTCCAATTTCTAAAGCCTCTGGAGAAATATAGGCTAAAAATTTTATAATATTTTCTTTGTAAGGAATGGTAACATTAAATCCACTAATATCACTATTTTTTATATTTGTAATAATATTTGCAATATTATTATTATCAAGAATACTATATGTAGCTTTTATAGAAGTAGAGTTGAAAATCATTGTATGTAAAATAGGAGAAAAAGAGTAATTAATATTATTACCTATGAGAACAAATTTTTTCATAAAGATCACCTCGTTTTATTAAATATTATATTATTAAATATAGAAAGAAACAATCATATTTGCTAATATATAGATAAAATAAATGTGGGGGTTGAAAATATTGGAATTAAAAAATATAAAAAACGTTAGAATTTTTGAAGGAGTTTCTTTAAAAGAAATAAAAAACATCTTTGAAAATATAAATTACTCTTTTGTAGAAATTGAAAAAAATGAAATATTATTTTTTAGAGGAGATGAATTAAATACATTTAATATAATATTAAATGGAGAGTTAAGCGGAGAGATGTTAAAAGAAAATGGTGAAATAAAAAAAATAGAAAATTTAAAAACTGGAGATATTATAGCATCAGCTTTTATTTTTGGGGATTCTAATATCTTACCTGTTGATTTAAGAGCTCTGAAAAATACAAGACTGATATCTATAGATAAGGACGAATTTTTAAAAATATTTGTTTTAAACAAAAAAATTTTAAAAAACTTTTTAGATGAAATTTCTAGCAAAACACAATTTTTATCTAAAAAGATATGGAAAAGTTTTACCATAAAAACAATTAAAGAAAAATTAGATGATTATATAGAAGAAAATATGAAAAATAATGAAATTCACTTTGAAAAAAATGTTAAAGAGTTAGCTGAAATATTTTCAGTGAGCAGACCATCACTATCGAGAGTATTAAGTGTCTATTTATCTGAAGGAAAATTAGAAAAGATTGGTAAAAATAGCTATAAAATAAAAAACAAATAAAAAGAAAAAAGTTATTGACAAAGTTTAAAAAAAATGATAATATATTTCTTGTAACGAGCACAACTCGGAACACAATAGAAGGACATTAACAACCGAATAGAGAAAATAGTCAGAAGTTATGAAA